>Ga0247741_1000022_pt1 | contig 171868 bp, 138 predicted proteins | sample UWRJL213509R2_FD_180945 | JGI IMG/M metagenome (GOLD analysis project Ga0247741, IMG submission 180945) | Plant litter microbial communities from Arlington Agricultural Research Station in Wisconsin, United States - UWRJ-L213-509R-2 | ecosystem: Environmental > Terrestrial > Plant litter >...
GCGTTATTTGATTTGCAATATTGCCGATACGCCAGATTTATGTGATTATTATTTAGGCGGAATCGTAACGAAAGGAAATGTAAAAATCGCCATTTCGACCAACGGAAAATCGCCAACAACTGCTAAGAGATTACGAGAGTTTTTTGAAGAAGTAATTCCGGAAGACATCAACCAAATGGTAGAAAATCTAAACGAATACCGGAAAACTTTAAAAGGCGATTTTGAAGAAAAGGTTAAAAGAATGAATGAAATAACCAATTCATTAAAGAATAAAGAATAAAGAATAAAGAGCAAAGAATAACAAAAGTCATGGAGGGACGAATTATATTGTAGTGTCGGGTTTTAACCCGATGGAAAATTAGGCAAAGAAATCAATGACAAAAATCATTGGCAGTAGAATAAATTATTCGTTTCTTTGTATTATTAAGAATGATTATAAACAACAACCATAATGATTAAAACAGATATACTTATAATTGGAGCAGGCCCTACAGGTTTATTTGCCGTTTTCGAGGCAGGACTATTGAAATTAAAATGTCATATTTTAGATGCTTTACCACAAGCAGGAGGACAACTTTCAGAATTGTATCCAAAAAAGCCTATTTATGATATCCCTGGTTTCCCGGAAGTTTTAGCAGGAGATTTAATTGATAACTTACAAGAACAAATTAAGCAGTTTGAGCCAGGTTATACATTAGGAGAAAGAGCTGAAACAATCGATAAACAAGAAGACGGAAGTTTCATTGTAACCTCAAATAAAGGAACTAAATTTCACGCGCCGGTTATCGCTATCGCAGGAGGTTTAGGAAGTTTTGAGCCACGCAAGCCACTTATTGAAGATATCGAGTTTTACGAAGATAAAGGAGTAAAATACTTCATCAAAAATCCGGAGAAATTTAGAGATAAAAGAGTTGTAATTGCCGGAGGAGGAGATTCAGCTTTAGACTGGAGTATTTTCTTAGCGAATGTAGCTTCAGAAGTAACTTTGATTCACAGAAGAAATGAATTCAGAGGAGCTCTTGATTCTGTAGAAAAAGTGCAGGAATTAAAAACTGCCGGAAAAATTAAATTAATTACACCAGCAGAAGTAATCGGAATTAACGGTGCTGAGCATGTTGAATCCTTAGATATCGAAGAAAACGGAGCACACCGTAAAATCGAAACAGATTTCTTTATTCCACTTTTCGGATTGACACCAAAATTAGGTCCAATTGGAGACTGGGGATTAGATATAGAGAAAAATGCAATCAAAGTAAACAACGCATTAGATTACCAGACCAATATTCCTGGAATCTTTGCCATTGGAGACGTAAACACTTACCCGGGAAAATTAAAATTGATTCTTTGTGGTTTCCACGAAGCAACTTTAATGTGCCAGGCTGCGTACCAAATCATTAATCCAGGTAAAAAATACGTATTGAAATATACCACAGTTTCTGGAGTAGACGGTTTCGACGGAACACGTAAAGAAGCACCTAAGGCAGTTGTTAAAGCGATAGTCTAAGTTACTAAGATTCTGAGACGCTAAGACTCTAAGATTTTATATAAAAAGCTCAAACTTTTAGTTTGAGCTTTTTTTTATAAAGCATATAAAACATAGCCAGTGGTTTCAACCACTGGAACGCAATGCATACACACATCGTATTACCGCAACATATAAACGCAACGTATAATCAATTTACATGATCACAACATAAACGAATTATCACAATACGTTCCCAGTGGTTGAAACCACGGGCTATATTGAAAAACAAAAGCCAAACTTAGCACTTTAAAAAAAAACCTTAGAACCTCAGAATCTTAGCAACTTAGAACCTCAAAAAAACATTTGCAAATCGCAAGGCTATTTCATACCTTTGCACCGTTCCTAAATTTATTGAAAGTTATCACGAAAGGCGGAGGGATAGACCCGATGAAACCTTAGCAACCCTTTATCATAAAGAAGGTGCTAAATTCTACTTTACACTAATTCATAGTATTAAAGATAGATAACACAAATACATAAAGTATTTCCTCAACTTTTCCTGACAACCTTACAATATTATTTTACTGAATTCACAGTTTAATGAGCGAATTATTGGCGCATTTTTGCCATCATCGTTCCCGCTGTCCACAATATCTTTTATTCTGAACCCCAGAATAAAAGGATATTTGCTCCCATCGGGGCTAGTTAGGTAGCAGTAGTGAATTCTTGGGATCAATGTGAATCAAAACGTGTATCCTAACAGGTTTCAAAAACCTGTTAGGTATTATAAATAATATAATAAAAAAGCTTAGTGTCTTAGCGTCTTCGTGGCAAAAGGCAAGCAGTCATGGCAATATCAATTCAAGAAGCAATTAAAAAAAATATCCTAATCCTTGATGGAGCAATGGGAACAATGCTGCAGCGCTATAATTTCTCAGAAGAAGATTTCAGAGGAGAGCGTTTCAAAGATTTTCCGCATCCGTTAAAAGGAAATAACGATTTACTATCCATAACACAACCACAAGCGATTCGCGATGTTCACGCTGCGTATTTTGATGCTGGCGCTGACATTGTAGAAACCAATACTTTTTCAGGAACTACGATCGGTATGGCCGACTATTTCCTGGAAGATTTGGTTTACGAATTAAACTACGAATCGGCTAAAATTGCCCGACAAGTAGCGGATGAATTTACAGCTAAAAATCCAGACAAACCACGTTTCGTAGCAGGTTCAATCGGACCTACAAACAGAACGGCAAGTATGTCGCCAGACGTAAATGATCCGGGTTACAGAGCCGTAACGTTTGATGATTTGCGTATTGCCTACAAACAACAAGTAGAAGCGTTAATGGACGGTGGCTGCGATTTACTTTTGGTAGAAACCATTTTTGATACGTTAAATGCAAAAGCAGCACTTTTCGCAATCGAAGAAGTAAAAGACGAACGCAATCTTGATATTCCAATCATGGTTTCAGGAACGATTACCGATGCTTCAGGAAGAACACTTTCAGGGCAAACGGTGGAGGCATTTTTGATTTCAGTATCGCATATTCCGTTATTAAGCGTTGGTTTCAATTGCGCTCTTGGAGCCGATTTATTGAAACCATATTTGAAAACATTATCACAGCATACACAGTTCAATGTTTCGGCGCATCCAAATGCAGGTTTGCCAAACGCGTTCGGGCAATATGATGAAACACCGGAACAAACTCAGGCTTTAATTAAAGAATATTTAGATGACAATTTAATCAACATTATCGGTGGTTGTTGCGGAACAACTCCGGATCATATTCGATTAATTGCTGAAGTAGCGAAGGATTATAAGCCACGTGTTGCACCGGTATTAGTTTAAAATGATACAGGAAAACGAAGAAGTTGAAAAAAAAGGCCATTGGACAGGATTAATTTTTGTCTTAACTATAGTGATTTTATCTGTTCTTTTTTTTCGTTATCATTCGCAGGAATATGATAAATATAAAAAAACATTTAAGGGAGAAACAATTGGGTTAACAATAAGAATTAAATATTCAAGTAAAACTAAATCTTTAAGATATTGTTTCTATTCGAACGGGAAAAAAATTTTAGGAAACTCTTCTATTGCTAATTATGATCTTGTAAATAAGTTTTACAAAGTTAAGTACGATATGAATAATCCTGAAAAAGGGCATTATATTATTTTGAAAGAAGAATTAAGACCAGATTCAATTACACTAGTCAAAGCAGGTTTCACAAAAACAAAATATTACATATATGATGCAGGTGTAACTTGTAAATATATAGAAAAGACAAAATGGAAATAGTTATTAATGGTGTTCACAAGTTGAAGATTATTATGTAAAAGTTCTGCAGAAATGAATTTTTTAAGAATGCGGAATATTAGGATGAGATTGCTTGGTTCCTCGCAAAGACAAGCAAGACGTTTATTTCAAAAATGAAAATTGAAATCGTGAAAAAATAAATGTCTTATAAAACCAAAATTGCGTGAGGGATAGAAGTGGATAGCCCGACCTAGAGGGACACGCCCAAAATAAGATTATTGAAAAACGAATATAACTGCAAGGTTTTGTCCCGAAGTTTCGGGATTGCAGGAAAGAAAATAAAGAATAAAAAAACTCAGAACCTTAGAATCTCAGGATCTTAGTAACTTAAAAAGAAAATGGCAGAAAAAAGAAGAGACCTTGTATTAGCAGGATTAGAACCGTTGATTATTACGCCCGAAAGTGTTTTTGTAAACGTTGGGGAACGTACGAATGTAACAGGTTCGCGAAAATTCCTTCGCTTAATCAAGGAAGAGAAATATGACGAGGCGCTTGATATTGCAAGACAACAAGTAGAAGGTGGAGCACAGATCATCGATATTAATATGGATGAAGGAATGCTTGATGGTGTTCAGGCAATGACAAAATTCCTGAATTTAATTGCATCAGAACCTGATATTTCGAGAGTGCCGATTATGATCGACAGCTCGAAATGGGAAATCATTGAAGCGGGTTTGAAAGTAGTACAAGGAAAAAGCGTTGTCAACTCGATTTCGTTGAAAGAAGGCGAAGAAGCCTTTATTCATCATGCCAAATTAATCAAGCGTTACGGAGCTGCGGCAATTATCATGGCTTTTGACGAAGTGGGTCAGGCCGATAATTTTGACCGAAGAGTCGAAATTTGTCAGCGTTCGTATGACATTTTGGTTAACAAAGTTGGTTTTCCACCACAGGATATTATTTTCGATTTAAATATTTTTCCCGTTGCAACCGGAATGGAAGAACATCGCTTAAATGCTTTAGACTTTTTTAGAGGTACAAAATGGGTTAGAGATAACTTGCCTCACGCACATATTAGCGGTGGTGTGAGTAATGTTTCGTTTTCTTTTAGAGGAAATGATACGGTTCGTGAAGCAATGCACTCGGTGTTTTTATATCACGCGATCAAGAACGGAATGACGATGGGAATTGTGAATCCAGAGATGCTTTCGATTTACGATGATATTCCAAAAGATTTATTAGAACACGTTGAAGATGTAATCTTGAACAGACGCGACGATGCGACAGAACGACTTTTGGATTTTGCCGAGAATGTAAAAGGCGAAGTAAAAAGTGATGAAAAAGCGATTCAGGAATGGCGTTTAGGAACGGTTCAGGAAAGAATTACGCATTCATTAGTAAAAGGAGTTGATGCTTTTATTGAAGAAGATGTTGAAGAAGCACGTTTAGCCGCTGTAAAACCAATTGAAGTTATCGAAATCAATTTGATGACGGGAATGAATGTGGTTGGAGATTTATTTGGAAGCGGAAAAATGTTCCTGCCTCAGGTTGTAAAATCAGCACGTGTAATGAAAAAAGCCGTGGCGTATTTGTTGCCTTATATTGAAGCAAGTAAACAAGCCGGAGACAAACAAGGAAACGGAAAAATATTGATGGCAACCGTAAAAGGTGACGTTCACGATATTGGTAAAAACATTGTTTCGGTAGTTTTAGCCTGTAATAACTATGAGATTGTAGATCTTGGTGTTATGGTGCCTCCGGAAAAAATTATTGCTGCGGCCATTGAACATAATGTTGACATTATCGGTTTAAGCGGATTGATCACGCCTTCACTTGACGAAATGGTGTATTTGGCAAAAGAGCTTGACAAACAAGATATTAAAATCCCGATTATGATTGGTGGAGCTACCACTTCGCGTGCGCATACTGCCGTGAAAATCGCTCCGCAATATAGAGAAACTGTAATTCACGTAAACGATGCTTCGCGTGCTGTTACCGTTGCAGGAAACCTGTTAGATCATAACCGTAAAATATATGCAAGCGATATTCGTGCAGAATATGATGCTTTTAGAGAAACGTTTTTAAATCGTTCAAGAGATAAAAACTTCTTGAGTATTGAAGATGCCCGTAAAAATAAAATGCAATTAGATTGGAGTGAATACACGCCGACAAAACCAAAATTTATTGGAAAACAAACCGTCGAGGTTGAACTAGATGTTTTGGTTCCGTATATAGACTGGACGCCATTTTTTCAAACTTGGGAATTGCATGGAAAATATCCTGCGATTTTAACGGATGAGGTTGTGGGTAAAGAAGCCACTTCTCTTTTTGCAGATGCTCAGTCGATGCTTAAAGTAATTTTGGCTGAGAAAAAACTACAAGCAAAAGGTATTTACGGAATTTTCCCCGCAAATCAGGTTGATGATGATGATATCGAATTGCGTGATGAAAACGGAAAAGTTTTAGAGAAATTCTTAACGCTTCGTCAGCAATCACAAAAAACAAAAGGCGCACCGAATATTGCATTGTCTGATTTTATTCTGCCAAAAGAAAGCGGAATAGCCGATTATATGGGAGCTTTTTGTGTGACAACCGGTTTTGGTGTAGACGAATGGGCAGCAGAATTTGAAAAGGATTTGGATGATTATAATTCGATTATGGTTAAGGCATTGGCAGATCGTTTTGCTGAGGCTTTCGCCGAATATCTTCACGAGAAAGTTCGTAAAGATTTTTGGGGTTATGATGTAGAAGAATCTTTAACAAACGAAGAATTGATTAAAGAAAATTATAAAGGAATTCGTCCGGCGCCAGGATATCCGGCTTGTCCTGATCACCTGGAAAAACCAACGATTTGGAAACTTTTAAATGTAGCCGAAGAAATTGGTGTAACACTTACAGAAAGTATGGCGATGTGGCCAGCATCTTCTGTTTCAGGATATTATTTCGGAAATCCAAAGAGCAGGTATTTCGGACTTGGAAAAATAAAAGAAGATCAGGTGGTCGATTACGCCAAACGACGCAGCGTCTCAACGGAATACGCATCAAAATGGTTAAACCCTAATATAGCAGACTAAAATATAGTTGATGGTTGATAGTTTTTGGTTGTTAGATAATAGCTCAATAACTATCAATTGACAACAAAAATTATCAACCAAAAGAATGGAATACAGTAAATTAGGAGTTTGGCTAGAAGCGCGAAAATTAGTGAATTTATTATATGATTCTTCTAAATTGTTTCCCAAAGAAGAATTATTTGGATTAACTAATCAAATGAGAAGAGCAGCAATTTCAGTACCTTCAAATATAGCTGAAGGCTGCGGGAGACAAACCTCAAAAGATACAATACATTTTCTTCATATATCAAGGGGTTCATTGTATGAGTTAGAAACCCAATATTATTTGGCGTTTGATCAAAAATATATTGATGAAAATAATTTTAATGTTGCGCTTGAACAGATTCAAACTTGCAAAAAGTTATTAAACGGGTTTATTAACTACTATAAAAAATTAATATAGTTGAGGTTGCTATTTTCAAGTTGCAAATAAACGATCAACCATCAACCAAAAACTATCAACTAATAAGTAATGAAAGTAACAGAACATATAGAAAACGCCAAAGGAAATACCTTATTCTCATTTGAACTTATTCCGCCTCAGAAGGGAAAAAGTATTAATGAATTATACGATAATATTGATCCGTTGATGGAGTTTAAACCGCCGTTTATTGATGTAACGACTTCTCGTGAAGAATATATCTATATTGATAAAGGAAACGGACTTTTGGATAAAAAATTGACTCGTATGCGTCCGGGAACGCTTGGGATCTGCGCTTCTATAAAACATAAATATAATGTAGATACTGTACCGCATTTGCTTTGCGGAGGCTTCACTCAGGAAGAAACAGAATACATGCTGGTAGATTGTCAATATTTGGGAATCACTAATGTAATGGCGCTTCGTGGTGATGCCATGAAAGATGAGCAATCTTTTGTGCCTAAAGCGGGCGGAAACAGTTTTGCTATTGATTTGGTAAGACAAATCAATGATTTAAATTGTGGAAAGTACCTGCATGAAGTTATGGATGCCGATAATAAAGCCGATTTTTGTATTGGTGTTGCCGGATATCCGGAGAAACATTTAGAATCTCCATCGTTGCAATCGGACTTAAAAAGATTAAAAGAAAAAGTAGATGCAGGAGCGGATTATGTGGTTACGCAAATGTTTTTTGACAATGCTAAATATTTTTCTTTTGTAGAAAAAGCGAGAGAAATGGGAATCACTATTCCGATTATTCCCGGAATTAAACCAATTGCGGTTCAAAGACATTTGCAGATTTTACCACAGATTTTCAGAATCGATTTGCCTGAAGATTTAATCGATGCTGTAGATAAATGCAAAAACAATGCAGAGATCAAACAAGTAGGAATCGAATGGGCGATTCAGCAATCTCTTGAATTAAAAGCGGCCGGAGTTCCAGTTTTGCATTATTATTCAATGGGAAAATCTGAGAATATTCGCCAGATCGCGAGTCGTATTTTTTAAGAAGTTTTATTCGTTTTAGATATTGCACAGTATTTTCATTGCGAGGAACGAGGAACCTCCGCAAGTAACTCCGCACAGAAAAGCTGACAATCTTTATCGAGCTTCTAGCGGAGGTTTCCTCGTTCCTCGCAATGACAAAAAAGGCTTAAATTTTTTTAGTACGGTTGCTTCGCTACTCGCAATGACTAAACTTTCGTGGTAATTGCCGGCTTGGAATTTGGAATTTTTTATTTGGAATTTAAATTTAAGTTTATGAAACAAGAAGAATTACAAGCCATAGCGGCTCAGCTAAAACATCCGACGGGAGAAAAAGGAATTGAAATGGCAAATATGATGAATGAAACCAATATCAATATGACACGCCATTCCATTCAAAATCTACATATTGCCAAAGAAAATAAAATTCTTGAATTGGGTCACGGAAATGCGGGACATGTAAAATTTCTATTGGAACAAGCTGAAAACTTGAAATACTACGGACTGGAAATGTCTGAATTAATGTTTCAGGAAGCGCGAAAGATTAACAGAAATTTTGTCTCTCAAAAACAGGCTTTCTTTTCGATTTATGATGGAAATGAAATTCCGTTTGAAGATGAATCTTTCGATAAAATATTTACTGTAAATACGATTTATTTTTGGCAGGAACCTGAAAAATTACTTTTGGAAATTTACAGGGTTCTAAACCCAAATGGAAATTTCTGCCTAACATTTGCTGAAGAAGATTTCATGAAGACACTTCCCTTTACTCAATTTGAATTCGAACTTTACAGCACCGAAAAAGCACAGCAATTAATTCAGAAAACACCTTTTAAGATAGTATATACAGAAACTCAAACGGAGAAAGTAAAAACCAAAACGGGAGAATTGGTAGACAGAGCTTTTACTACTTTGGTTTTAGAAAAATAACAAAAAGTTAGAATAATAATTTTTGAACTCTTTTTTTGAGTACTTTAATTGATTTTTATTTCAAGTTTCTATTTCTGAATCCTAAATACTTTTTCAAATTATGGAGGTTAAAAAAATCAATTTTCTCAAAAGTTACAGCAGTATTTTATTGCTTCTTGGCGGAATTATTCTCGGTAGTATTTTAGGGTTATTTTATGGTAAAGATGTCCTTGTTATTAAGCCGCTCGGAGATATTTTTCTGAACTTACTTTTCACAGCCATTATTCCACTTATATTTTTCACAATTGCTTCTTCAATTGCTAATTTGGAACGAACAGAAAAGTTAGGAAAGCTTTTCATTGTGATGATTCTTGTTTTTTTGACAACAGTCCTTATTTCGGCCATTGTAATGATTCTGGCCGTTTATCTTTTTCCAATTCATCAAAGTATTATTATTTCTAAAGTTCCTGTTGAAAATATTCAATCAGGAAGTATTGGCGAGCAAATTGCACAATTGCTGACGGTAAATGATTTCTTCGAATTGTTATCCCGAAAAAGTATGTTGGCGTTGATTATATTTTCTTTTTTGATTGGTTTTGCGAGTTTGCAGTCGGGAGAAAAAGGAAGTGCTTTCAGAAGTTTTCTGGATTCAGGAAATGAAGTGATGAAACAGCTTTTGAATATGATTATGAAATTGGCACCAATTGGTTTGGGAGCTTATTTTGCCTATCAGGTTGGGGTTTTTGGACCGCAGTTATTTGGTGTTTATGCCAAGCCATTGGGAGTTTATTATGGCGCCTGTACTTTTTACTTCTTTGTATTTTTTAGTTTATATGCTTTGGTTGCCGGTGGAAAAAGAGCTTTTAAAGTATTTTGGAGCAATAACATTACCCCTGCTTTAACGGCAGTAGGAACCTGCAGTAGTATAGCGACGATTCCTGCAAATCTGGAAGCGGCCGAAAAGATGAATATCCCAAAACATGTTCGGAATCTGGTTATCCCACTTGGTGCGCCTTTGCATAAAGATGGATCGAGCATGTCTTCCATTTTAAAAATAACGGTTCTTTTTGCCATGTTTGGAAAAGATTTTACAGAACCTTCAACGATACTTTTGGCTTTAGGAATTACCGTAATCGTCTCAATTGTAGAAGGTGGAATTCCGAATGGAGGTTATATTGGAGAAGTTTTGGCTATCACAGTTTACGGATTACCAATGGAACAAGCACTTCCAGTTGCCATGATTTTGGGGACATTAGTAGATCCTATTGCGACTTTATTAAATGTAAATGGCGATTTAATTTGTTCGATGGTGATTTCGCGGTTTTCTGAAAAGACCAAATGGTAGCTTATTAGAAGAATTTTTAGAATCCAAAATTCCAAAATTAAATCTGCGTTATCTGCATAATCTGCGTGAAACCAAATTAGCATTTCTTTAAATATAAATAATATGAATTCAGTCTTACAACACGATCTAAACGATCTCGAAAATATTTTAGAAAAAACAAAACAACAAGGAATAGATTTTCTAAATAATCTGGAAAATGTTCCAACTTCAAATAAAAATTCAATTAATTATAATCGTGCATTAAACGAATTAGGTTTAGGTTCATTGGCTACTCTGGAAGAATTTAATGAACGTTTAGCGCCTTTAATGGTTGCTTCGCCAGGACCAAGATATTGGGGATTTGTAACTGGCGGATCAACGCCAGCTTCAATAGTTGGTGATTGGCTGGCCTCGGTTTATGATCAAAATACGCAAGCTATAAAAGCTCAGGGTGGTGCTTCGGCTTTAATTGAATTTGAAACAATTAACTTGTTATTGCAATTATTTCAATTGCCAGATACTTTTTTAGGTGGATTTGTAACCGGAGCAACAATGTCGAATTTCACTTGTTTAGGCGTAGCGAGACAATGGTTTGGGAAACAGTTTGGGAAGGACTTTGCAAAAAATGGAATTTCAGAAACAATCAATATTTTGACTGCAACACCGCATTCTTCGTCGATCAAATCACTGGCGATGCTTGGAATTGGGAGTAATAATTATACCACATTAAAAACAATTGAAGGCAATCGTGAAGCAATTGATATTACTGATTTAGAAAATAATATTAAAAATTTAAACGGAAAACCTTTCCTTTTAATTTCGAGTGCAGGAACAGTTAACACAGCTGATTTTGACGATTTTAAAGCTATTTTAAAATTAAAGGAAAAATACAATTTCTGGTGGCATATTGATGCTGCTTTTGGAGGATTTGCTGCGGTTTCAGATAAATATAAACATTTAGTTGAAGGCTGGGAAGGAGCAGACAGTATTACAATTGATTGTCATAAATGGTTGAATGTTCCTTATGAAAGTGCTTTTTATTTAATCAAAAAAGAACATGCAAGCCTGCAAATAGAAACTTTTCAGAATTCGAATGCACCTTATTTAGGAAATCCGCTGGAGAATTTCAATTACTTAAATGTATTGCCTGAAAATTCGAGACGTTTGAGAGCTTTACCAGTTTGGTTTTCTTTATTGGCGTACGGAAAAGAAGGTTTTTGTGGTATTGTCGAAAATAGTGTTTTGATGGCGAATCATTTTGGAAATGAATTGAGCGAAGATGGAAATTTTGAACTGATGGCGCCAATTCGCTTAAACAATGTCTGTTTTACCTTAAAAGGAGATCATAATCAGGAAAAAGTATCTCAATTTCTAACAGAATTGAATGATCGGGGTAAAGTTTTTATGACACCAACAGTTTATCAGAACAGAAAAGGAATCAGGGCTTCGTTTGTTAATTGGAGAACGACAAAAAGTGATGTAAAAATTGTAATTGATGAAATGAAAGCGGTTATTTTAGATTTAGGAATGTAAGGTTTTAATGGAGGAAAGGGTTTAAATAACAAGCTCTTTCTTTTAAATATAATTGTAATTTGTTATTCATGGATTTTCCAATTATAATGGGTATCACATCCGGTGCGGCATTCCTTTTAGGATTTTTGCTCCTTTTTCATCGGCAAAAAGCCAATTTAACAGCAAATAGATTTTTGGGTTTATTTGTTGTCACAGTAGGTTTGGCATTGCTTGAAATACCCTTGTTTTATAAAAACTTCCATCTTACAAATCCAAATTTATTCGAAATGATAGGTTTGTCAAGATTTCTTACTGCGCCATTTCTTTATATTAGTATTTTGTGTTTTACGTCGATTCATAAAAAAATTGACAAGAATATTTTGTGGCATTTTTTGCCTTTTTTATTCTTTTTAATATTTAGAACTCCTTTTTTTATCACAGGAAAAAATATTCAGTTTAGTGATGAAGAAAGAAAAATAGTGTTTTTTATTTTACAGATCGTGTTGCCAATTCAAACTATAATTTATTGGTGCTTATCTTTTATAAAACTTGAAAAGCATTTAAAAAACATAAAACAATTATCATCTTCAATTGAAAATATTGATCTCAATTGGTTGAAGTATTTTTTGTTAATTGTATTGGTCATTATTTTGGCCTGGTTAAACCTCGTGTTTTTTAATTTAAAAGAGCTAACAGCTTTTACGCCATTTTTATATATGGCAAGTATTTTTTTTCTGGCATATTTTTCTTTACAGCAAAAAGAAATATTTGATTTTAGTCCAACAGAATTGGTCGAAATAGCCAAAGTAAAAGAATGTAAAAAAGACAGCCAGAAAAGAGTCTCAGAAAGCAGACTGAATGAACTGAACGAAAAACTAAAAGAACTCATACATACTGAAAAAGTATATTTGGATAATGATTTAAGTTTGCCAAAATTATCTCGAAAACTGGCAGCAAGTTACAATGAAACCTCCTTTTTAATCAACGAATTGTATCAGGATAATTTTTATAATTTTATAAATAAATATCGTGTAGAAGAAGCAAAAAACTTATTGTTATCTGAAAAATACAACCAGCTTAACGTATTAGGAATTGCTTATGAATCTGGCTTTAATTCAAAAACCACTTTCAATACTACTTTTAAAAAATATACAGGTTTTTCTCCAACAGAATTTGTAAAATCTCATGTGGCTTTTGCCAAAAAAGAAATCTAATTACGTTCGAAAGGGTACATCGGAACATTTGAGCTTGCATTAATATTCAAATTTGCTGAATATGAACTCAAATAATAAAAACCATGTTAGAACAATCATCATTAGAAATTTTAAATTCAATTCTGCAAAAAATTTCCGCCTGTATTATTCTCGGTCTTGAATTTTCCGCTTTATTACTGCTTTTGGGAAATGGCGGTAATATATCCTGGCTGCCACCTGTTTTGATCTTTTCCTTAGTTGGAATTTCATTGTTAACTTCATTATTGTTTCCTTTTATCTGGTATTATTTAGAAAAAAGACAAAAAATTAATTCCATAAAAACATACGGATTTTTGTATAGCGGAATTCGATATTGTCTGGGTTTTACAATTGCGGCTTTTGGATGGAAAAAGTTTTATGGACTACAGTTTATTGTGCCAGCTGAAATTTCAAACATGCCTATGAATCAACAAAGCGGTGAGTGGCTAACTTGGTTCTATTTTGGATATTCGCATGCTTTTGGTATCATAATAGCAACTATTCAGATCGTTGGCGGTTGTTTATTATTATTTAAAAGAACCGTTTTAATAGGATCTATAATGTTGTTTTCACTGCTTTTTAATTTGACTTTAATCAATATTTTTTATCAGATGAATGCCGGAGCTTTGTTACAATCGATATTATTGACAATTGGTGTTTTATATTTGATCCTGTTGGATTATAAAAAATTGATTACCTTTTTTCTTAAAACAAAATCCAATTTGCCGTCAGTAAATCTCAAGAGTTATGTACTTAAAAATATAATTAGATTTTCAGCAATTGCCTTGTCATTGTTGTACACAATATATCTGAAGAATTTAATGAAATAAAAAAAGGCCCGTTTAAAATTTTAAACGGGCCTTTTATCTGTAAAACTGAAACAGAAAGCTTATTTTGTAATTTCTCTAAAAACAGCTTCCAGATTTTTATTTTTCTGATTCAGCTGTAAAGTCTTTAAACCATTTTCATTGGCAAAATCAAAAATAGCAGGGCGCATATCCTTTTCTGCAACAAAAGTTAATTCCCACGTCATATCATGGATATTTTTGTATGAAATAATATTTTCAAGTTTAGCCAAAAGCTGTTCTTCAACACGATAATCAAATTCAACTTCAATTACTTGTTCTTTATCTTCAGAAACTAAATGATCTAATTTTTTGTCTGCTACAATTTGTCCTTTGTCAATAATTATGACACGATCACAAATGGCTTCAACTTCCTGCATAATATGTGTTGACAGAAAAACCGTTTTATCTTTCCCAACATTTTTAATTACATTTCTAATTTCCATTAACTGATTCGGATCCAGACCAGTAGTTGGTTCGTCCAGAATTAAAACATCAGGATTGTGCAATAAAGCATTTGCAAGCCCTACACGCTGGCGGTAACCTTTAGACAATTGACTTATTTTTTTATGGCTTTCCGGTGTCAGTCCTGTCAGTTGAATCACTTCTTCAATTCTTGATTTGTCAACATGATAAACATCGGCATTAAAAGCCAAATACTCACGAACATATAAATCCAGATACAGCGGATTATGCTCTGGTAAATACCCAATAGAAAGCTGAACTGCCTTTGTGTTTGTCATGACATCGTGACCATTTACAAGGGCTGAGCCATTATCGGCAAGTAAATAAGTAGTCAGGATTTTCATCAAGGTAGATTTTCCTGCTCCGTTTGGCCCTAAGAATCCTACGATTTCTCCCTTCTCAATTTTAAAAGAAATTTCATTAAGCGCTTTTTGTGTTCCGTAACTTTTTGATATGTTGTTTACTTCTATCGACATGAGTATTTATTTGCTACAAAAGTAAACAGAAATACGCTCGTTTACTAAATTTTTGTCTTTTTAAGAACTCATAAAAAAATCTTAACACTTAGCCGTTGCGGCATCGTTATTGTTAAAGGGTTATTAAAATTTTTAAATATTACAAAATGAAAAAAATGTTAGTTATTGTTGCATTAGCTGTAGTTAGCTTTGCAAATGCACAAAAAGGAACAATCTTAGTTGGTGGAAGTATTGGTTATTCTTCAGAAACCAGAACTCTTGGTAACAGCGAAGTAAAAAACAATGAATTTGATTTTTCTCCAAAAGTGGGTTACCAATTTCACGAAAGTTGGACTGTAGGAGGTGAAGCTTCTTTTGGTTCTTCTAAAACAAAACAAGGAGTTAATGAAGAGAGATTTAATACTACTAAATTAGGTGCATTTTTACGTTACACAATGCCATTAAATCCAACTTTCTCATTCTTTGCAGAATTAGGGTTAGGTTATCAAGCTGAAAAAGACAAAACTTACGCAGGACCACTTACTTCAACTGCTAAAGGTGACGGTATGTATGTTGGTGTAACACCAGCTCTTTTTATCGATATGAAAAAAGGTTTTGGTTTAAACTTTAATATTGGTGGTTTAAACTACGGAACAATAAACTATGAGAACAACGGACCAGAATACAAAAACTTCGATTTTAATTTTGGTAGAACATTTAACATTGGAGTTTCTAAAAACTTCTAATCTTAAATAAGTTTAAATGAAAGCACTCCATTGGAGTGCTTTTTTTTGTGTTTTAACATTAGTATGTGTTCGATTTTAAACAAATTGTTAAGAAATCTGTTAGCATGAAATCGTGGTATTTTTGTTGTTTAATCTATGTGAAATCTTAACAAATATTACATATGAAAAAAATGCTACTTATTCTTGCATTGGCTATGGTTAGCTTTGCAAATGCTCAAAAAGGAACAATTTTAGTTGGTGGAAACATTGAGTACAATTCTACAACTTATGATCATCCATTAGTGGAAACAAAAACAAATACATTTGGTTTTTCTCCTAAGGTAGGATATCAATTTCACGATAACTGGACTGTTGGAGGAGAATTTAGTATAAATTCTGCAAAACAAAAAGGAGGAGGATTAGAAACTAAAGCTAATGTTTATACATACGGAGCTTTTGTACGTTATACCGTTCCATTAAATGAGACTTTTTCGGTATTTGGAGATTTAGGAGCGGGTCTTCAGAATCAAAAAAGCGAAAATTTTGAAAATGGATCACTTATTACAAAAAGTAAGGCAGATGGTATTTACGTTGGATTAACTCCGGCTCTTTTTATTAATATGAAAAAAGGTTTTGGCTTAAACTTTAGTATTGGCGGTTTGGGTTATGAAACATTAAACTATGACGCTAGTAATACTGATTTTAGTAAGTTCTATTTCAATTTTGGGAAAACAGTTAATATTGGAGTTTCTAAAAACTTTTAATCTTAAATTATATTGAATTTTGAAAAAGCATCCGTCGTCGCGGATGCTTTTTGCTTTTTTGAAGTCTTTTAAAAACTAAAAATTCTCATTTAGCCCCGATAGAAGCGATATCCTTTTGTGTCCGCCGCGGCGGACATAAAAGATATAGCGGATAGCGGGACATAAGGTGTTTTGAAAACATAAATTTCTGCTTCAAAATTCACTATAACTTATTTATATTTAAAAACAATAATGCCAATCAAAGTGAAGCCAAAAAAAATCATAACTACAGATTCTCAACTTCACTTGTTGGCACTAAAAAACAAAAATATATTAAAATAAAAAGTATTAATTAACCGGACTTTCAACAGCAGCTCGCATTTCCTGAGCGGCAGCAACCATTTCGATTAAAGCTTTTTTGGTTTCATCCCAATGACGTGTTTTTAAACCACAATCGGGATTTACCCATAGTTGATCTATCGGAATTACTGCAGAAGCTTTTTCTAATAAACGAACCATTTCAGCACTCGAAGGAACACGCGGAGAATGAATGTCATAAACTCCAGGTCCAATTTCGTTTGGATATTTAAAGTTGGAAAAAGCATCTAAAAGTTCCATTTGCGAACGCGAACATTCAATTGTAATAACATCGGCATCCATATCAGCAATATTTTGGATAATGTCGTTGAATTCGCTGTAACACATGTGCGTATGAATTTGTGTGTCATCTTTAACGCCGCTTGCCGAAATTCTAAAAGCTTTTACAGCCCAGTCTAAATACTTTGCCCACTCTTCTTTTCGTAAAGGCAAACCTTCACGAATCGCTGGTTCATCAATCTGAATAATTTTGATTCCCGCTTTTTCTAAATCCACAACTTCGTCACGAATCGCTAAGGCAATTTGCGTACAAGTTTCAGAACGTGGCTGATCGTTACGAACAAACGACCATTGTAAAATTGTTACAGGTCCTGTAAGCATTCCTTTTACCCATTTTGGAGTCAAAGATTGTGCATATTTCGACCACTTTACCGTCATTGGATTTGGTCTCGAAACATCGCCATAAATAACCGGAGGCTTCACGCAACGACTTCCGTAACTTTGAACCCAGCCATTTTTGGTAAACGTAAATCCGGACAATTGTTCTCCAAAATATTCCACCATATCATTACGCTCAAATTCTCCGTGAACCAAAACATCGATTCCCGTTTCTTCCTGAAAACGAATTGTCGCTTCCGTTTCTTTTTCGATTAAATCATTGTATTGTTCAACAGTCAATTCACCTTTTTTAAATTTCGCTCTCCAGCTTCTCACTTCTGCTGTTTGAGGAAACGAACCAATTGTAGTCGTTGGAAATAAAGGAAGATTTAAAGCTTCAATCTGACTTTTTCTTCTGGATGCAAAAGTACTTTTACGTTTATCGTCAGATGTCGTAATATTCGCAACACGAGATTTTACTTCATTATTATGAATTAATTTTGAAGTTTTACGGTTTTCATTCGCAATAGTATTTTGTTTAAAATCTTCTGAATTTTCAACTGCAATTTCATTCGAAGCAAATTTTTTAAGCAATACAATTTCGTTGATTTTTTGTTTTGCAAAAGCCAGCCATTGTTTAATTTCCGGCGTCAGCGTCTCATCATTTGTTTCTAAATCCAGATCACACGGACTGTGAATTAAAGAACAAGATGGGCCAACCAAAATTCTGTTTTCTCCCAAAGCATCTGTTGCTTTTTTAATGAGGTTTAATGAATTTTTGAAATCATTTTTCCAGATATTTCTTCCGTCAACAACTCCAAGCGAAAGATTTACAGTTGTGTTCAATTTTCCTGATTCTAAAATATCATTTAATTGTAAAGGACAACGCACTAAGTCTAAATGAAAAGTATGAACCGGCAAAGCCAATGCTGTCGCTAAATTTTCTCCAAAGCAATCAAAATAATTCGCTAAAATGATTTTGATTTTTGGGAAACGAATATGGATTTCATTATAAACTTCCGTAAAAGTGTTTCTTTCTTTATCAGTCAAATTTAAAGCTAAGAAAGGTTCGTCAAGCTGAATGTATTCAACATTTTCAGATTGTAGTTTTTCGAAAATTTCAAAGTAAACTGGGAGTAATTTATCAATAAGATCAATTCGGTGAAAACCTTCTTCTTTTTCTTTTCCTAAAAGTAAATACGAAATTGGTCCAATTAAAACTGGTTTTGTAGTGATTCCTAAATCTTTTGCTTCTTTAAATTCATTGATTATTTTTTCAGAAAACAATTCAAATTTTTGGTTTTTTATAAACTCAGGAACAATATAATGGTAGTTGGTGTCAAACCATTTTGTCATTTCCATGGCAACAACGTCCTGTCCGTTTTTTTGCGCGCCTCTTGCCATGGCAAAATACAAATCGATAGAAGAATTACTTTTGGCAAATTCATGATAACGTTCCGGAATTGCACCTAAAGTCAACGTTAAATCAAGCACCTGGTCATAGAAAGAAAAATCATTAGACGGAATCAAGTCTATTCCGGCGTCAGCCTGTAATTTCCAGTTGGTAAGGCGGATTTCTTTTCCGGTATCAGTAAGTTCATCAACCGAAATTTTTCCTGCCCAATACAATTCACTGGCTTTTTTTAATTCTCGATTGCTTCCAATCCGTGGGTAACCTAAATTATTTGTTTTCATTTTTGATTCAGTATTTTTTACTGAACAAATTTATTGTTTTAGGTTTTAATACTTATATTTGCGTATTATTTAAGTAATTAGTCTTTTAAAATTAGCTTTATGAAGATTATCTTACTGATAAATTCTTCAAAAACGATCTTTAGCCGTAAAAATTACTATGGAAAACTTAGATAAAACCGATTTATTGATACTGAAACACCTTCAGGAGAACTCAAATATCAACACAAAAGACCTTGCCAGTAAATTATTTCTGACAGTTACACCAGTTTATGAACGAATAAAACGATTGGAACGTGATGGATATATTACTAAATATGTAGCATTATTAGACAAGAAAAAAATGAATCGCGGCATGACGGTTTTTTGTAATGTTCGCTTAAAAGAACATGCAAAAAACGTGGGAAGCAATTTTGTAAAAGATATTGTGGCACTTCCTGAAATTATAGAATGTTATAACATTGCCGGCGATTATGATTTTATGCTCAAAATTCTTGTTCAGGATATGGCTAGTTATCAGGATTTTGTAATGAATAAATTATCGACCATAGAAAATATTGGCAATACCAACAGTATTTTTGTAATGGGAGAAATTAAACACAGTACCGCATTAGAGTTTTAATAATAGAATAATATTTTGACACCGATTGCAAAGGCTATAATGATTTTTTATAATTGATGTTTAGATTTTTTCTATGACCTGAGCGATAGCAAACAGACGAAGCAATTTCACTAATTAACACAAATCTTTGTGTTTAAATTAATTCGTGAAAATTCGTGAAATTCGTGGCGAATAAAATATTTACTCTTTTAAATCAAATTAATCTGTGGTAGATTTTATTGAATATTATCTTAAAATAAAACGTATTTTTGACCTTTAGATCCTCAATCTAAAATCTGATATCTAAAATAGCAAAATGAACTGGGAACAACTTTTATCACTTAAGAAACAAGGCGACACAAGCAAAAGATTACGTATAGAACAAGATGACACCCGATTAGGTTTTGAGGTAGATTATGATCGAATTATATTTTCTGCAGCCTTTCGATCTTTGCAGGACAAAACGCAGGTAATTCCGCTTTCGAAAACAGATTTCGTGCATACGAGACTAACGCATAGTTTGGAAGTTTCGGTTGTAGGACGTTCTTTAGGGCGTTTGGTTGGAAAAAAAATCATCGAAAAATATCCGTATTTAAAAGAAGTTCACGGTTATCACATGAATGATTTTGGAGCTATTGTAGCGGCAGCATCTTTGGCGCATGATATTGGAAATCCGCCTTTTGGACATTCTGGTGAAAAAGCAATTGGAGAATATTTTTCGATAGGAAACGGATTAAAATACAAAGACAGATTAACGGCCAAACAATGGCAGGATTTAATTGATTTTGAAGGAAATGCCAATGGATTTTCGGTTCTAACAGCAAGCCGTCCCGGAATTGAGGGAGGACTTAGAATTTCGTATGCAACTCTGGGCGCATTCATGAAATACCCAAAAGAGAGTTTGCCTAAAAAACCAACTTCAAATATTGCCGACAAAAAATATGGTTTTTTCCAGACCGACAAAGCTTTTTTTCAAGAAGTAGCTCAGGATATGGGAATGATTGCCAATAAAGAAGGAGAAGATATTGGTTTTGAAAGACATCCTTTGGCATATTTAGTTGAAGCGGCAGATGATATTTGCTATACCATTATCGATTTTGAAGACGGAATAAATTTAGGATTGGTTTCTGAAGATTATGCTTTAGAATATCTGATTAAACTCGTAAAAGACAATATTGGTGTTTCAAAATATAAAATGTTAGAAACAAAAGAAGATCGTATCAGTTATTTGCGAGCTTTAGCAATTGGCGCGTTAATAAATGATGCCGTAGATGTTTTTATAGAAAATGAAGAAGACATCCTGGCCGGAAAATTTCCCTATGCTTTAACAGATAAAAGTAAATATAAGGCTCAAATGGATGATATTATCAAATTAAGTATTGAGAAAATCTACCAAAGCCGTGAAGTAATTGAAAAAGAAATTGTAGGCTATCAGATTATCCAAACCTTACTGGATAAATTTATTACCGCTTTTAATAACAAATATGAAGGAAAAGCATCCAACTATGATACCTTAATTTTGAAAATGCTGCCTGAAAAACATCATTTAGACAAAACTAATTTATACGAACGTTTGCTTCATATTTGCCATTATGTATCTCTTTTAACGGATGGAAATGCGTTAGAATTATTCGAAACGATTAACGGTCGAAAAGGAAATTAATTGCTTACTGAAAAGCATAAACAAGACCAACACCCAAAACTTGTCGTAATTGCGCTCTTGGCCCATCATTAACCTGAGATGTTGATCCCGTTACTGGGTCTACAACATCTATTTTGGTTTTAATATCATCATCATAAACTAAATGTACTCCAATATTGGCTTTTACATACGCATTAACAACAAGGTCTAAACGCGTATCATAATCAACATCGACATTTCCAAATCGGTTTAAGTAATCTGTATATAAACTCAGTCTGTTTTCGTAAAATACGTTTTTATAGATTTCAGTTTTCATATATCCGGTAAATAAAATACCAAATTCAGCTTTTACTTTTTGTCCTTCTTCAACTAAAATCTGACTTGCAGGATCATTAGGATCAGCCATATAAACCGCTTTTTTAACACCAAAAGAACCCTGATTTGCCAGATATTGATCTAATACCAAAGTGGTTTTTAATGTGATAGGAGAGAAATAAAAAGTTCTGTTTTTTTCTTTGTTTGAGTTTTCTGCTCCAGCTCCTAAAAAGATATACGCCGGTGCAAATGGTTTAGAAATCGCAATGTCTCTGTTTGGATAATTATATCCGTTTGTAAATTGGGTATTAAAATTAAACTTAGCAGAATAATACCAGTTTGAAAGCGTATCTCTTCTAAATCCGTAAGTGGAGTTCAGCTGAACAGCATCGTCCGTTTTTCTCAATTCAGTACCATCTTGTTTGTTTAAACCATATTTTACAATAAGCTCGTTAAACCATTTGTGATTTCCTTTGATATATGTTCTTCCAAATTCTCCTTTAAACAAACCTGAAATTGAGCTTGTTCCCCCCGCACTCCAGTTTACAAAAGCGATTTCTGAAATATCAAAACCAAGTTGGTTTTTCTTAGTCCAGTTTGATGGAATTTTTGGTAATTGAGCAGGATCTAAAGTTGTTCTAATAATTTGAGCAGATGTCGTAATTGAAAAACTAAAAAGGAAAAATAAGAGTGTGAATCGAAATAATTTCATGGTTAACTTTTGATTTTTTTTTGGCTGTGCAAAATAATTATTTTGAACCGTTAGAAAAAAGATTTACTAAACTTTTAACGTCAATTTTGCACAATTGTTGTAATTGTAATACGGTTCCATGCTCAATAAACACATCAGGAACGCCCAGAATTTGTATTTTACCGGTGTAATTATTAGCTGCTGAAAATTCGAGAATTGCGCTTCCAAAACCGCCATTTATAACACCGTCTTCGATAGTAATAACAGTCTTGAAATTCTTAAAAATGTAATGTAATAAATTGTTATCCAGTGGTTTAATAAACGGGAAGTCGTAATGCGCAATACTTTTTGGATTGCCGCATTCATTTAATGCAGTAATAACGTTATTGCCAATAGTTCCTGTGGATAAAACAGCAGTGTTTGTACCACTTTTTAAACAATTTCCTTCGCCAATTTTAATATTTTCATATTGTCCGAAATTTTCTACTTCCCAATTCGAAATCACACCCCGCCCTCTCGGATATCGAATTGCAATTGGATGTTTTAACCCAAATTGAACTGAAAATAAAATGTTTTGCAGTGCAATTTCATTAATTGGCGCATAAATAATCATATTCGGGATCGATCTTAAATAGGCAATATCAAAAACACCGTGATGCGTTGCACCATCTTCGCCAACCAAACCCGCTCTGTCGAGACAAAAAATAACGGGCAAATCCTGCAAAGCCACATCATGAATAACCTGATCGTAAGCACGCTGTAAAAAAGTTGAATAAATATTGCAATACACAATCATGCCCTGAGTTGCCATTCCGGCAGCAAGCGTTACGGCATGTTGTTCTGCAATTCCAACATCAAAAGCACGTTCCGGAATTTCATCCATCATAAACTTCAAAGAACTTCCAGATGGCATTGCGGGCGTGATTCCGATAATTTTTTCGTTCTTTTTGGCTAAATCCAGAAGGGTTAAACCAAAAACATCCTGATATTTTGGAGGAAGATTTTCTTCAGATTTTAAATGAATTTCTCCCGTCGAAGCATCAAATTTTCCAGGGGCATGATATTTTACCTGATTTTCCTCAGCTTGCTGTAAACCTTTTCCTTTTGTAGTAACTATATGTAGAAATTTAGGGCCTTTTATGTTTTTTAAACGGTTTAATTCTTTGATTAAAGCGTGAAGATCGTGACCGTCAATTGGTCCTGAATAATCAAAATTCAATGATTTAATCATGTTATTCTGCTTCGGATTTTTTCCGTTTTTAACCGCAGTCAGGTATTTTTTTAAAGCCCCAACACTCGGATCAATCCCGATGGCGTTGTCATTTAAAATAACCAGAATATTGGCATCGGTAACTCCGGCGTGATTTAAACCTTCAAAAGCCATTCCCGAAGCGATAGAAGCATCACCAATAACTGCAATATGCTGTTTGTTAAAATCTCCTTTTAATTGAGAAGCAATTGCCATTCCCAAAGCGGCAGAAATTGAAGTCGACGAATGGCCAACGCCAAAAGTATCATAAACACTTTCACTTCTTTTAGGAAAACCGGAAATTCCTCCTATTTGTCTGTTCGTATGAAAATTTTCTCGTCTTTCGGTCAGGATTTTATGTCCGTAAGCCTGATGACCAACATCCCAAACCAGTAAATCTTCAGGTGTATTAAATACATAATGCAAAGCAATTGTCAATTCAATTACACCTAAACTCGCACCCAAATGTCCTTCTTTTACAGAAACAACATCGATAATAAATTGTCGTAATTCCTGAGCAATTTGAGGTAACTGCGCTTCAGAAAGTAAGCGTAAATCGGCGGGATTGAATATATTTGAAAGTAGATTGCTTTTCATTGTAAGGTAAAAAGCAAATTTACGGTTTTAAATTTATTTTCAGGGCATAGAGTTGGTTATTGTCATCATGTCTCCAGCTAAAGCCGGAGTCAATTCAAAAAGCAGCACCTAAAATCATGAAGTCACGGTGAGTATTTAAGGTTTTATTTTATTACTAACGGTAAGGAATATTGCATTCTTATTTTTCTTCCATTAGATTCTGCAGGTTGCCATTTAGGGCATAGGCTTAGAACTCTTATGATTTCTGTTTCTACAACTTTGTCAATGGCTGGTTCAGATTGTAAAAAAAGCATAGAACCGTTTCTTTCTACTGAAAAAGAAATTTTAATTTTGAGATTTGTAATATTGATGTCTTCAGGCTTTTTAAATTCTTTTTCAAAAAAGTTATACAATTGTTCGATGCCACCCGGGAATTCTGCATTTGTTTCAATTGAGGTGCCTCCATTATAAATCACATCTTCAACAACAGTTTCTTTCTTTATTGTTTCGCCAGAACTAATTGGCTTAGCTTTAAAAAAATTTGAGTTTTTTCTTTGAGTTTTTTCTTTTGTAAACTTTACCGAATCTAATTTTGGCAATGGTGGTGGCGGAGTTTCACTTTTCCCACGAAGTGTTTTGCCTTTAGTTATATTATTTTCTAATTCAGCTTCTTCAACAACTTCTACTTTATCAATTTTTTGTTTGTTTCCATTTGTATCCTTACAACTAAACAGAGTTGTTCCCATGGCAACAAATAATGCCAAAATAAACATTTTATGATAATTTATTTGTGTGTATAAAACCTGACTCGGAATTTGAATTGTTATCGTGTCTAATTGAGATTTTTTAAACCTTCCGCAAATTTTTTGGTTTTGATTTTGAATGAAAAAATGCTGTACTTCATCAGGAAGCATTGATGTAAAATCAATAACGGTTTTAGAACAGCTTAAACAAAAACGACCATTGTCTTTTGGCGTCATTTCATCCCACTTTTCATGGCAAGGTTCCGGAATGGTTATTTTGTATTTTCTTTCCATTTTTGAATATCAGGATTTAAATGTAATAAAAAATAATACTAAAACAGTATTTTTGCAATTATGATAAATCCTTTCACCGACGAATACTTTATGAAAAAAGCTTTGCAGGAAGCTGAAATGGCCTACGAAAAAGGCGAAATTCCTGTTGGCGCCGTAATTGTTGTGGCAGATAAAGTAATTGCAAGAAGTCATAATCTAACAGAACTGCTAAATGATGTTACGGCTCATGCCGAAATGCAATCCATAACTGCTGCAGCGAACTTTCTGGGCGGAAAATATCTTAAAGATTGTACCTTATATGTTACACTCGAGCCTTGCCAGATGTGTGCAGGAGCTTTGTATTGGAGTCAGATTTCAAAAATCGTTTTTGGCGCCCGCGATGAACAACGAGGTTTTATGGTAATGGGAACAAAACTGCACCCAAAAACAACCATTGTTTCCGGAGTTATGGCCAATGAAGCGGCTGAATTAATGAAGCGTTTTTTTATTGAAAGACGTAAATAATATTTTTGATGATAACAATGTTATGACTGATTTTTCAACAATAAAAAAACTATTTCACATTTCAGAATCTAATGGTTTTGAAAATAAAGAAATAGAAACTATTAAAAATATTTTTGGGAATCTTCCACAAGTATTTGTTGATTATTACGCTGAATTGGGTAAAATTCAAAACTTAAATCAGACACAAGATTTATTAATTACACCGGAACGTTTTCAATATTATCAACATAATGATTTTTTGATATTTTATTCTGAGAATCAAAGAGCTTGTGTTTGGGGAATCAATAAACAGGATTTATTAAATGCTAATCCGCCAGTTTATATAAGTTATGATCAAAAAACATGGCTGTTAGAAACAGAAACCTTATTAGAGTTTTTTACTGCAATGGCTTTTCTTCAGGCCGCTTTTGCACTTCAATTTCCATCTGAGTCATTTAAAGAATTGAAACAAAATGAGATAGATTTTATCGTTGAAAACTACAAAAATAAAAACGTTGCTTTTAAACAATGGTGCGAAGGAATAAAATTTTACGGAAATTATAGTGATGATGTTATTATAATTATGAGTAATAATCAACTTTTCTATTCAGCCAATACCGAGGAACATTTTTGTGAGATGGATGAAAATTTGTCCAAATTAGGTATAGAAATGTAAAACATTTTTTCTGCTAAAAGCTATCAATAATTCTTTCTTTTCCTTTCTGAAAAATAATTCAGGCAACTGAATTTTCCTCTTAAATACTTCGGAAAATAGTATACATTTACTAGAATATAATTAGTGTTTTGTTAATATGATTTTAAGATCATCAAACCGCATTTTATTTATATTTAACAGTATTTGTAACAATTAACTCCTTATCAAAGTGAAAGCAAGAAAATTAGTTTACGTGTTTTTTGTGTTTTTAATTTTTCAGGCCTGTGGCAAAAAATCAGATTTCAATTCTGATTTTTCATTATTCAAAGAGTATATAACAAGTTTTACAGGCGGAATCGTCTCGGCACAATCGGATATACGTGTTGTTTTGGCTTTCGATAAAAAAGAATGGAAAGTAAATGAAGTTTTAGACGATGATTTGTTTGATATTTCACCAAGTGTGCACGGAAAAGTAGTTGCGCTTTCAAATAATACAATCGCTTTTATTCCGGAGAAAAAATTAGAAGCCGGAACCGAATATCAGGTTACGCTGCATTTGGATAAGTTAATTGAACTTCCTAAAAAATCAGAAGATGATAAAACAGATCTTTCTGAATTCAATTTTACAGTAAAAACGATTAAGCAGGATTTTACGATCAATACCTTAGATATTCAGTCTCGCAGCAAAGAATATCAATATTTGAATTGTGTACTTAAAACGGCTGATGATATAGATTTAGAAACTGCTAAAAAATTGGTTTCTGCATCACAAAACGGAAATAAAGTCAATATTATATTCGATAAAACAAAAAATTCAGGAAAAGAATTTAAGTTTATCATTGATAATATTCAGCGTTTTGATGCGGAAAGTAACCTCGAAATTTCTTATGATGGAGATGATGCCGATATTGATCAGAAAGGAAAAATAGATTTTCCGATTACGGCAATACATGATTTCAAAATTGTAAAAGTGGATATTCCAGATGATAATAACCAGCAGGTTTTAATTAATTTCTCTGAACCTCTGGAAAAAGGACAAGATTTTAAGGGATTGGTTTCTATACAAAATACTAATAATCTGAAATTTTCGACTCAGGGAAATATTCTGAAAGTATATTTCAGTAATCAAAAACCAGTTGAAGAAGTGGTTCATGAAGTAGAAGTAGAAGCTGTTGCTGTAGATTCTACCGTTGCCGTAGTTGATTCTGCAAGTGTTGCTGTGGATACCGTTGCAGTTGCTGAACCTATTGTAGAAGAAGAAGTTGTTACAGAACCGGAACCGGAATCAGCAGCCATTTCAGGAGAATTATTATTGGAAGTTTTTCAGGGAATCGAAAGCCAATATGGGCAGAAAATGAAAAACAATTATTCTGAAAAAATATCTTTTGACCAGATAAAACCAAATGTTCGCTTTATAAAAAATGGAACAATTCTGCCAAGTTCAAGTAATTTAAAACTAAATTTTGAAGCCGTAAATTTAAGTGCTGTTGATGTAAAAGTGTATAAGATTTACAAGAATAATATTCTTCAGTTTCTTCAAAATAATGAACTAAACGGGACACAAAATCTCAAAAGAGTTTCGCAGCCCATCGCGAAAACTACGCTTAATCTTAAAGAGAACACTCTAATAAATCCGAGTAAATGGAACACTTTTGCATTGGATTTATCTAAACTTATAACACCGGAACAAGGGGCAATTTACAGAGTTGAATTCTCGTATAAAAGAGCCTATTCATTATACAAATGCGAAACTTCCGAAAGCGATGAAAGCCCCGCTGAAGAGGAAGAAGAAGTTGATGAAAATGATGTGAATTATAGTGGAAATTCTTATGATGATTATTATTACGATGATTATGAGTGGAGAGAAAGCCAGGATCCGTGCACGGGTTCGTATTATTACAATGCCAAAATAGGAACTAATATTTTAGCTTCAGATTTAGGTGTCATTGCTAAAAGAGGTGAAAACAAATCGTATTTCTTTGCCGTAAATAATATCATTACAACTGATCCTGTTTCAAACGCAAGAGTTGATTTGTATAGTTTTCAACAACAAAAACTAGCAACAGCAGCAACAAGCAGTGAAGGTATTGCAACTTTTAAATTAGACAAATTCGCCTATTTTGCAATTGTAACTTTAGGAAATCAATCAACTTATGTAAAACTTGACGATGGAAATTCACTTTCGGTAAGTAATTTTGATGTTTCGGGCGAAACTTTACAAAAAGGATTAAAAGGCTTTATTTATGGAGAACGCGGCGTTTGGCGTCCGGGCGATAATTTGTATTTATCTTTTATTCTAAATGATGTTGCGAATAAACTGCCAAATGCGCATCCGATAAAATTCAGATTAACAGATCCAAACGGAAAAGTGACTTATCAAACCGTTCAAAAAACAAACGAATTAAATCATTACGCTTTTACCGTTCCAACAGATCCTGATGCACCAACAGGAAACTGGGAAGTGATGGTAAGCGTGGGCGGAGCAAAATATTATAAAAGCATCAAAATAGAAACTATTAAACCAAATCGTTTAAAAATCAAAAATAGTTTCAGAAACCCTATTTTATCTTCAACTTATGCTAATACAAGTAATCTAGAAGTAACTTGGCTTCACGGTGCGATTGCCAAGAATTTGAATGTAGAAATGCAGGCTAAATTTTCGCAGCAAAGCACTACTTTCAAAAGTTATCCTAAATATGTTTTTGATGATTTAGTGCGCCAGTTTAGTACTGAAGAAGTCAATGTTTTCTCCGGTAAATTAGATGCAAACGGAAGAGCATCCGTAAATATAGATCCTAAATTGCAAGGTCAGGCACCGGGAATGCTAAAAGCTGCTTTTGTAACCAAAGTATATGAAGAAGGCGGTGATTTTAGTACTGATGTTATTTCGACAACTTATTCTCCGTATAAAACTTATGTGGGAGTAAAATCGCCGGAACCAAACAAATACGGAATGCTGGAAACAAGAAAGTCCAACCGATTTGATGTTGTTACTGTTGATGAAAACGGAAGACCAAAATCTGTTAAAAACCTTGAAGTAAAAGTTTATAAAGTGCAATGGCGCTGGTGGTGGGATGCATCAAGCGATAATTTATCCAATTACAATTCATCAGAAGCAACAACATCTTATAAAACTTTTAGGGTAAACACAGATTCAAGCGGAAAAGGAAGTTTTCAATTTGCTTTGACAGATGAAGAATGGGGACGTTATTTAATTCGTGTTTCAGATGAAGAAGGCGGACATGCAACGGCTTTAACTGTAAATATTGATTGGCCGATCTGGTCTGGAAAAACCAGAAATACTGACGCTTCTACAGCGAATATGCTTGTTTTTTCTACCGATAAAAAGAATTACGCTGTTGGCGAAAAAGCACAAATTTCTTTCCCTTCCAGTGAAGGCGGGCGTGCTTTGGTTTCTATAGAAAACGGATCAAAAGTTGTGCAGACGCTTTGGGTGAAAACTCAAAAAGGAGAAACGAAAGTCGAAATTCCGGTAACGGCAGAAATGGCTCCTAATGTTTATTTTAATATTACACTTTTACAGCCACATGCAACGACCAAAAACGATTCGCCAATTCGTATGTACGGAATTGTTCCGATTGAAGTTGTGGACAAAAACACGATTCTTTCGCCTAAAATTACAATGCCGGATGTTTTAAAACCAGAACAGACATTCTCATTAAAAGTTAATGAACAATCCGGAAAAGAAATGACGTATACCATTGCTATTGTCGATGAAGGTTTATTGGATTTAACACGTTTTAAAACACCAAATGCCTGGGATAGTTTTTATGTTCGTGAAGCTTTGGGCGTAAAAACATGGGACGTTTATAATGATGTTATTGGAGCGTATGGTGGAAAAGTCAATCAGATTTTTAGTATTGGTGGAGATCAGGATTTAGGTGGAGGAAAAGCTAAAAAAGCCAATCGATTTAAACCAGTTGTGGTTTATCTGGGACCTTTTAAATTAGATAAAGGACAAACAAAAACGCATCAAATCAAATTACCAAAATACATTGGTTCAGTTCGAACAATGGTTGTGGCGGGCGATGCAAATACAAGTGCTTATGGAAGCGTCGAAAAAGCAACTCCGGTTCGTAGTCCGTTAATGGTATTGGCTTCATTGCCAAGAAAAATTTCGCCATCAGAAAAAGTAACGATTCCCGTTACGGTTTTTGCAATGGAAAAAAATATTAAAAATGTAAACGTTCAGATCAAAACCAGCAATGGATTGAAAGTTATTGGAAGCGCAGCACAAAGATTAACATTTGCACAGCCAGACGAAAAAATGGCGTATTTTAATCTGGCCGTTGGCAGTTTAACCGGAATTGCAAAAGTGCAGATTGTGGCAACTTCCGGTAACGAAAAGTCAGTTTATGATGTAGAAATAGACATGACGAATCCAAATCCGGTAACGAACACTTTTACAGATGTAATTTTGAAACCTAATAGTTCGGCAACAATTAACTGGAAGACATTTGGCGTTTCCGGTAGCAACAAAGCTAAACTGGAAATTTCGTCAATGCCAACAATTAATCTAAACGGAAGATTGCAGTTTCTTATTCAATATCCGCATGGTTGTGTGGAGCAGACAACTTCATCTGTGTTTCCGCAATTATTTTTAAACGAAGTTGCAGATATTGATGCAACACGTCAGGAACTGATTCAAAAAAATGTTACGGCCGGAATAAATCGATTAGGAGGTTTTCAATTGCCAAACGGAGGACTTTCATATTGGCAGGGAAATACACTTGCCGATGATTGGGGAACTTCATACGCAGGACACTTTATGATCGAAGCAGAGAAAAAAGGCTATGTTTTGCCTATTAATTTTAAATCGAAATGGCTTTCCTACCAACAAAAAGAAGCGAAACAATGGCGATTTGAACCTCGTTACGGAAATGATTTGGCGCAAGCCTATCGTTTGTACACCTTGGCTTTGGCTGGTTCTGCCGATTTATCTTCGATGAACAGATTGCGCGAAACAAAAGGAATTTCTAACGAAAGTAAATTACGATTGGCTGCTGCTTATATTTTGGCCGGACAAAAATCAGCAAGTCAAAATTTGTTTTTACACAGTAAAATTGAAGATGAAACCAACGATTACAATTATTACTATTATGGTTCCAGCGCCAGAAACAGAGCAATGTCACTTGAAACAATGTTGTTGTTAGGGCAAAAAGAAAAAGCGTTTGCAATGGCAATAAAATTGGCTAAAAACATGGCGAGCGATCAATGGATGAGTACGCAAACAACAGCTTATTGCTTGTATGCGATGTCTAAATTTGCAGCACACAACGGAGCAAAAGGAATTGATGTTCAGTTTACTAAAGATGGAAAAGCTCAAATTTTAAAAACTTCAAAAACTGTTGCAGACAGAAGTCTGGTTGTAAAAACCGGTTCGAATAGCATTACGCTAAGAAACAATAAAAACAATACGGTTTATGTTCGTGTATTGAATACCGGAATTTTACCAATCGGACAGGAAAATGTAGTTCAAAATGATGTTTCGGCTGAAATTGTCTTCAAAAATCGTAAAGGCGGAGTAATCAATGTCTCCAGAATTGCACAAGGAACGGAGTTTATTGCTGAGGTTACTGTTGTAAATCAGCGAAATGAGCATGTCGAAAATGTGGCTTTATCGCAAATTCTCCCATCCGGATTTGAAATTGTCAATACCCGTTTTACAGATTATGGAGACGCAACAAATAATGTTGCTGATTATATCGATATCCGCGACGATAGAACTAATTTTTATTTCGGATTAAAAGCCGGTGAAACCAAAGTGTTTAGAATTCTGTTGAATGCTTCTTATTTAGGAAATTATTACTTGCCTGGTTTACAATGTGAAGCGATGTATGATAATACGTTTTTAGCAAGAACAAAAGGATTTTGGGTTGAGGTTGTGAAGTAGAAGATATTGCCACAGATTTCACAGATTAAATTGATTTCTAAGATTATAATTAATCTAACTAAATACACATTTTTAGAAATCAATTTAATCTGTGAAATCTGTGGCAAAAAAAACTTTGCGAACTTTGCGAATAACTTTGCGCCTTCGCGGTTAAATAAATCAGTATTGAAAACTAAACTCATGGCGTTTTTCCAACGCATTATAAACTGGATAAAAAGAAATAAAATAAAATCAGCAATTGTATTTTTACTCTTGCTGATTTATTATTTCTCATTGCCGCGAACATTATTTCAGGAACCCTATTCTACCGTTATCGAAAGCAAAGAAGGCGAATTATTAGGCGCCAAAATAGCTCGCGACGGGCAATGGCGTTTTCCGGAACAAGATAGCGTTCCCGATAAATTTAAAAAATGCATCGTTTATTTTGAGGATGAATATTTTTATAAACATCCCGGTTTTAATCCCGTTGCGATGATGAATGCCATTAAGCAAAACCGAAAAGCCGGAAAAGTAGTTCGTGGCGGAAGTACATTAACACAACAGGTGATCAGACTTTCTAGAAAAGGAAAAAGCCGAACTTATTTTGAGAAAATTATTGAACTTATTCTTGCAACACGTTTAGAATTAGGGTACTCTAAAGATGAAATTTTAGATCTCTACGCGGCACACGCACCTTTTGGTGGAAATGTTGTTGGACTAGAAATGGCTTCGTGGCGTTATTTCGGATTAAAATCCAGTCAGCTTTCGTGGGCAGAAAGTGCAACTCTTGCTGTTTTACCCAATGCTCCAAGTTTGATTTATCCCGGAAAAAATCAGATTAAATTACTCGAAAAAAGAAATAGACTTTTGTTGAAACTAAATCAGGAAGGAATAATTGACAAGCAAACCTATGAACTTTCTGTTGATGAACCATTGCCCGGAAAACCGTATGATTTACCTCAAGTTGCACCGCATTTATTACAGCGAGTCGCTAAAAATCAGGAAGGAACAAAAGTAAAAACAACAGTTGATTTTGCTCTACAAAACAGGATAAATCAAATTGCGAAATACTATTATAACCAATACAAACAAAATGAAGTAAATAATCTGGCAATTTTGGTAATTGATGTCAAAAATAGAAATGTAATAAGTTATGTTGGAAATGCTCCAACAGATAAAGATCATCAAAAAGATGTTGATATTATTGATGCGCCAAGAAGTACAGGAAGTATTTTAAAGCCTTTATTATACGCCGCAATGCTCGACGATGGAGAGCTTTTGCCCAATACATTAGTTGCCGATGTTCCAACTCAGATTGCAGGTTATACCCCAGAAAATTTTAATCTGACATTTGACGGAGCTGTACCGGCGCATCGGGCTTTGTCGCGTTCGTTGAATATTCCGGCAGTTTTAATGCTGCAGGAATTTGGGGTGAATAAATTTTATGAAGAATTGCAAAAATTCAAATTAAGAGATATTAATAAAACACCCGATCATTACGGATTATCTCTTATTCTTGGTGGAGCCGAAAGCAATTTATGGGATTTATGCCGTTCTTATGCAAATTTATCTTCGACAGTTAATTATTTTAATAAAAGTCACGGAAAATACAGAACCAACGAGTTTACAGAACTGAATTACGAAAATGATTTTGAAGCAGATTTTGGAGATGAAAGTAATCAGAAGAATATTTTGGGTGCGGGTTCAATCTGGCTGGCGTATAATGCAATGGAAGAAGTCAACAGACCGGAAGGAGACGAGGCCTGGAAATTTTATGACAGTTCGCTTAAAATTGCCTGGAAAACCGGAACCAGCTTTGGTAATCGTGATGCCTGGGCCATCGGAACAAATTCTAGATATGTGGTTGGAGTTTGGGTAGGAAATGCAACCGGCGAGGGAAGACCAACTCTAACAGGTGTTACAAGTGCAGCTCCCATTTTATTTGATGTTTTTAATTTATTGCCAAGACAAAAATGGTTTGAAACTCCTTATCAAGATTTAGATGAAGTAGAGGTTTGTAAATTAAGCGGTTATTTAGCAAAAGAAGGCTGCCCGAAATTGAAGCAATGGGTTACTAAAAAAGGAAAAACAACAAGTATTTGTCCATACCATAAAACAGTTCACTTAGATAAAAGTGAGCAATTTCAGGTCAATAGCAGTTGCGAAAATGTTGAAAATATAGTAGTGAAAGATTGGTTTGTGTTGCCTCCGGTTATGGCTTGGTATTACAAAGGAAAACATATTGAATATTTGCCGTTGCCTCCATTTAAAGAAAATTGCATTGGAACACAAACTGCTTCAATGGATTTTATTTATCCAAAAGCAAACAGCAAAATTTACCTAACTAAGGATTTTAATAGCGAAATACAACCGGTTATTTTTAAAGTAGCCTATTCACAAAGAGAGAATAAATTATTTTGGTACGTTGATAATATTTACAAAGGCGAAACAAAAGTTTTTCATGAAAAGCAAATTTTGATGACTGCGGGTTTTCATTACATAACTGTAGTTGATGAATTTGGAAATGAAATTAGAAGAAGGGTTGAAATTGTGAGGGAGTGATCTTTTGTCAGGCTGAGCGGAGTCGAAGCCCTTCTATGTTCAAAAGCCTTCGACTTCGCTCAAGGTGACATTATTTTCATGATAATATTTTCATGTCCTTTGAAAATGAGTGCCCTAGCCCAGATAGGAGCGGTATCCTTTTTCTTGCTCCTTTAGCAAGGAAAAGATACAAGCGAATAGCTGGAAATTGCTCCTAAAAAAATAGCAACGAATTCACAAATTAAAACTTATAATAATTCGTGAATTCGTGGCTATTAAAATAAAAAAAGGCACAAAAAAACCGCCAGTCTTACGAGAGGCGGTTTCTTGTTTTATTCTTTGATAACATTTCCTTTTTTGTCGTAGAAATGATATTCTAAGTACGTGTAAGCGTCACGAGGTATGATTTTCACCCATTTTTTATGTTCAAAAAACCATTTTGAACGTAATGATGGAAAACCTTTACTGAGGTATGCAGCCACAAACGGATGTACATTAAGCACAACGCTTTTGTGGATTTTTAAAATTCTGTCTAAATCAGATGCGATTTTATCAATGATTAAAATTGGCGCTTCAATTTCGCCATGTTCATTGTTTGGATCTTCTTCTCTAGTTTTAATATTAACTTCGGGTCTTACACGTTGTCTTGTAATTTGAACCAAGCCAAATTTACTAGGCGGTAAGATTTTATGCTTTGCTTTATCGTCGCTCATTTCTTCTCGCAAGAAGTCGAACAAAACCTTCCTGTTTTCAGGATTAGACATATCGATAAAATCAACTACGATTATTCCACCCATATCACGCAAACGAAGTTGTCTGGCAATTTCAGCGGCAGCAATCATATTCACTTCCATGGCGGTATCTTCCTGATTAGTCGCTTTATTCGAACGGTTTCCGCTGTTTACGTCTATAACGTGAAGAGCTTCAGTGTGTTCGATTATTAAATAAGCTCCTTTGCTCATCGAAACCGTTCTTCCAAATGAAGTTTTGATTTGTCTCTCTATATTGTACTTCTCAAAAATTGGAGTGTCGTTTGATTGATAAAACTTAACAATCGATTGTTTTGAAGGTGCTATCTCTTGGAGATATTCCTTCGTTTGATGGTACAACTCTTCGTCATCTATTTGGATACCACTAAAGGTATCGTTAAAAACATCTCTTAATATTGAGGAAGCTCTGTTAAGTTCTCCTAATACTTTTGATGGATGATGAGCAGTTGGTAATTTTTTACACATTGCAGTCCATCTGGCAAGCAGGTTCTGCAAATCTTTTTCTAATTCGGCTACGTTTTTGCCTTCGGCTACTGTGCGAACAATAACACCAAATCCTTTTGGTTTGATAGATAGAACAAGTTTTTTTAGACGATCCTTTTCTTTTTTGTCCTCTATTTTTTGAGAAATAGAAACACGGTCAGAAAACGGAACGAGAACAATAAATCTTCCTGCCAATGAAAGCTCAGCGCTTATTCTTGGACCTTTGGTCGATATAGGTTCTTTAACAACTTGAACTAAAACAGATTGATTGGCACTTAAAATATCAGTAATGATGCCATCTTTGTCAATCTCTTTTTCAAACTGAAAGGTTTTTAGGGAGAAATCTTTTAATTTACCTGCGCTTACAAGTTTTATGAATTTCAATTGAGAAGCTAAGTTAGGTCCTAAATCGTGATAATGTAAAAAGGCATCTTTTTCGAAGCCTACATTTACAAAAGCAGCATTAAGTCCGGCAACTGGTTTTCGTATTTTGGCGATAAAAATATCACCAACCTGAAAGTTGCTTTTCTCTTCTTCTTTGTGTAATTCAATTAGTTTTCCATCTTTTAATAAGGCAAAATCTACGGCTTCAGAACTAGATCTAATGATTAATTCTTTATTCACACTGTAAATTTTTATCTGTTTTTTCAGAAAATAGAGTAAAGAGTAAAGAATAAAGACTTAGTAAAGTCTAAAGTCTCAAATCTAAATCTAAAATCTTATCTACAGATGGATTAAACAATATTTTTAACAGGTATTGAACCCGGGGAAAAGAAGATTAATAGAGAATAGAACAAGAGAATAGACTTTTGCGTCTATGTTCTATATTCTTTACTCTTTCATCTTTTTTCAATTTCAATGAACGTTAAAAAGAAAAAAGTAGTTTAAAACTACTTTTTCTTTTTGTGACGGTTAGCTCTCGCTCTTTTCTTTCTTTTGTGAGTAGCTACCTTATGTCTCTTTCTTTTTTTACCACTTGGCATATCGTGTCGATTTTATAATTAATTAATAGTATTATTTTGCTTCGTTGTTTGTCTTTACTCCTTCTACAAAAACTTTTGCAGGTTTGAACGCAGGAATGTTGTGCGCTGGAATTTTGATAGTTGTGTTTTTAGAGATGTTTCTTCCAGTCTTTTCAGCTCTTGTTTTTACGATAAAACTTCCGAAACCTCTTAGGTAAACATTGTCACCAGTTTCTAATGAAATTTTAACTTCTTCCATAAAAGTTTCTACGGTTGCTTGAACATCTCCTTTTTCAAGACCTAGTTTCTCTGAAATTTTCGCTACGATATCTGCTTTCGTCATTTTCTTTCCTATTTTATTTATAAATGATGTACTATTTTTTTGAGTTTGCAAATATAGGAATTAAAAAAATAATTAATCAAGCTAATTCGTTAAATTTTAATTACATAAACATTTACTTTTGTATTCTAAGTATTTTCCAATGGATTTTTCTAACATATTGATAAAATGGTATTTACAAAACAAACGTGATTTACCTTGGCGAAAAACGACCAATCCTTACCTTATTTGGCTATCAGAAATAATGTTGCAACAGACTAGAGTTGCGCAGGGAACGCCTTATTTTTTTTCTTTTTCAGAGGAATTTCCTACGGTCTTTGATCTCGCAAATGCGGATGAAGAGCAGGTTTTGAAACTTTGGCAGGGATTAGGGTACTATTCTCGAGCCCGAAATTTGCACAAAACGGCTCAATATGTGGCAAATGAACTAGATGGAATTTTTCCACCTTCTTATATTGAATTATTAAAATTAAAAGGTGTCGGTGAATATACAGCCGCAGCAATTGCATCATTCTCTTATAATGAAGCTGTTCCTGTAGTAGACGGAAATGTTTTTCGGGTTTTGTCTCGTTATTTTGATATCGAATCAGATATTACATTGCCGGCAACTAAAAAAGAATTTACAGTATTGGCTCACGAATTAATGCCAAAAGACAACCCTGCGATTTTTAATCAGGCCATAATGGAGTTTGGTGCTTTGCAGTGCGTTCCTAAAAGTCCTGATTGTTCTGTTTGTGTTTTTACAGATAGCTGTCTCGCATTAAAGAAAAAGAAAGTTGATGTTTTGCCTGTAAAGTCAAAAAAAATAAAAGTAACCAATCGTTTCTTTAATTATTTAATTTTAGAAGATGTTTTAGGGAATACTTTAATTCAGAAAAGAACTGCAAAAGGAATATGGCATAATTTATATGAGTTTCCGCTTTTAGAAACAACTGAAATTGTAGACTTTGATTATGTCTCAAAAGCTGTTCAAAACGATATATTTTCAAACTATACTATAATAGGAATAGAAGAATATAGTCATACAACGCTTATTCATAAACTGTCGCATCAGCATTTGCACATTCAATTCTGGAAAATAAAAATTGAGGAGATAATTGAGAATGGAGTAGATGCAGTTCGATTAAAAACATTTCCTTTTCCAATTGTGATATATAATTTTATAGAAAAGCAGGAAATAAATTGCTAAAAAAATGTATCTTTGGGATAAATACCACAAAATAAACCATGAACGGAACATTAAATAAAGTGATGCTCATTGGCCATTTGGGCGATGATGTAAAGATGCATTATTTTGATGGAGGAAACTGCATCGGACGTTTTCAGCTGGCTACAAACGAAGTTTACATTAATAAAACTACTAATGAAAAAATAACTTCGACTGAGTGGCATAATTTAGTTGTGCGCAATAAAGCAGCCGAAATTTGTGAAAAATATCTCTCTAAGGGGGATAAAATTTATGTGGAAGGACGTATAAAATCCCGCCAATGGCAGGCCGAAGACGGAACTACTAAATATACCACTGAAATTCAGGTTACGGAGTTTACTTTCTTGACTACCAAAAAAGAAACGGGAAATCATAGACAAAATCACGAGTCAGAATCCGCAAAAAATACTAACTTTGATGCGACTAATGAAGGCTTGCCTATAAATGATTTGCCTTTTTGATTGTTTAACTAATCTTTTTTAATTTGGACCCGGAGCCCAGTTTATTTTTCTCTGCTAATTTAGACATCAATTTAATTATTGGTTTTGTCGGAATATTTATTTTGCTGTTCTTGTCGGCAATTGTTTCAGGTGCCGAAGTAGCACTTTTTTCTTTATCTCAAAAAGACATTGACGATACATTACAAGCAGATTTTTCAAAGGGAAAAATTATTTCCAATCTTTTAGATAAGCCCAAAAAACTCTTAGCAACCTTACTTGTTGCCAACAATTTTTTTAATATCGGCGTTGTTATTTTGTTTTCATTTATAGGCCAAAATATCTTCGCAGGCGTTTTATCTCCAGTATTTAAATTTGCATTAGAAGTAATGCTGGTCACCGTTTTAATTTTACTGTTTGGAGAAGTTTTGCCCAAAGTTTATGCCAGCAGAAACAATATAAAATTTGCAAAATGGGCTGCTTATCCAATTTCTTTTTTAGACACATTACTCTCGCCAATAAGCTTGCCAATGCGTAGTGTTACCTTATATTTGCAGAATAAATTAGGGAAACAGAAAAATAATTTTTCAATAAACCAGCTTTCACAGGCTTTGGAATTAACTGATTCTGAAGGAACATCTAGCGAGGAACAAAAAATCCTGGAAGGAATTGTTTCTTTTGGGAATACTGATACAAAGCAGGTTATGAGTCCGAGGATTGATATTTTTGCATTAGAAATATCAGAAACATTTGCAGGGATTTATCCAAAAATCATCGAAAAAGGATTTTCCAGAATTCCGGTATACAGAGACAATATTGATCAGATTGAAGGTGTTTTGTTTGTTAAGGATTTATTGCCCCATATTGATAAAAAAGAATTTGACTGGACTTCTTTAATGAGAGAGCCTTTTTTTGTCCCGGAGAATAAAAAACTGGACAATTTATTGAAGGATTTTCAAAGTCTTAAAAGTCATTTGGCAATTGTGGTTGATGAATACGGCGGAACATCAGGTTTGGTTTCTTTAGAAGATGTTATCGAAGAAATTGTAGGTGATATAAGCGATGAATTCGACGATGAAAATTTGAATTTTTCGCAAATAGATGAAAAAAACTTTCTTTTTGAAGGCAAAATCAATATGAAAGATTTCTACAGAATTGTAGATGTAAACGAGGATATTTTTGAATCACACAAAGGTGAAGCCGAAACATTAGCCGGTTTTATTTTGGAGATTCTGGGTAATTTTCCTAAAAAAGATCAAAAAATTGCGTTTGAAAACTGTGTTTTTACGATAGAAACGGTCGATAAAAAACGTGTAAAACAAATAAAAGTAACAATAGAATAAAATGCTTAAAAGAATAATTTCGGCAGCGACAATTTTACTAACATTAACGGTTATAAGCTGTAAAGATGATGTAATACCAAAACCTGCAAGTTTTTTGCGTTTGGATTATCCGGAAGCCCAATATGCTAATTTTGAAAACGATTGTCCGTTTAGTTTTGAAATGAACGAAGCGGCAATTATTAAAGGAGAAAAAAATTGTGGTTTCGCAATTACGTATCCTAAAATGAAAGCAACCATCTATTTAACCTATAAACCGGTAAATGGCAATATCGAAAAATTACTTAAAGATGCTCAAAAACTAACCTACGAGCACGTTATAAAAGCAGATGATATTTTAGAGCAGCCGTATTTAAACCCTGAAAAAAAGGTTTACGGAATGTTTTATCAAGTTGATGGAAATGCGGCTACAAACTCCCAATTTTACGTAACAGACAGTACAAAACATTTTATAACGGGATCGGTTTATTTTTATGCGAAACCCAATTTTGACTCGATTATGCCGGCAGCCAGTTATATCAAAAATGATATGCGACAATTGATGGAGACCTTAAAATGGAAATAAAAAAACATAAAAAAGCATTCAACTGAATGTTTTTTTTATGTTTAAAATTTACGCAATTAAAAATTGCATTGAACTAAGAAGCAGAAAATGCATCATTCATAAATTCCTGAAGACCTGCTTGTTCGAGTATTTCGATGGAGAATTCCCCAAAACGTTTTGGAAGCCAAATAATCCGAATTCCGCTGGGAGAGTTGAGGCTTTCTCGCGATAAAGGTTGTCCATTTTCGTCCTCCGGCTGAACTCCGTTAGACACCAATTCATCAAAAACTTTTTCAATGTCAGGAGCGGAATAACAATGACGATAAATAGTTCCTTCACCTTTTGTGTCTAATAGGTTTTTTAAATTTCCCGAAAAAGGCTTCACTAACATAAATCTTTCCTGACCCATTTTTACAACGGCATATTCGACATGAAGTTCTCCTCTTTCCCAAGTGAATTTCTTTGAGATTTCGGCTCCGAGGATTTTTGTGTAATAATCGCAAGCTGCCTGAAGGTCTTTAACTAAAATGTCTATATGGCTAAATTTAAGGTCCATTCTTTTTATATTAATTGTTATTGCTGTAAGTGAAATTGATTTAAAAACAATTCAAAAAAAAACAGTAATAACCCTGAGTTTACTACTGTTTGAAATGTATTATTTCTTTTGTTTTCAGTACTCCAAACGTTTTATTAAGATTTGATATTCGAAGTTTTATATGTTTTTCCGTCTCCGGTTTCCTGAACTACTTTAGTTAATTTTTCAGGGTTTTGAATTGTTTTGTCGAAAGTAACAGTTGCAGTTTTTTTATCAAAATCAACGGCAGCTTTTTCTACTCCTTCAAGATCAGATAATTCTTGTTCGATAGTCTTTGCGCATCCTACGGCACAAGTCATTCCTTCGATTGTAAAACTTGCGGTTTGTACATTTTCAGGAGCAATTGCTTTGTGTTCTTTGGTAACTGTTTTTTCAGCATTTATTACTGCTAAACTTTTATCTTCTTCTTTTTTACAGCTTACAAATACTAAACTTGAGATTGCTAGTGCCGTGATGATTTTTGTGAATTTCATTATATTGATGTTTTAAATTAGCTAAATGATGTTTACAAAATTAATAAAAAACAGAAGGTCAGTTCATAAAATAATTACAAATTTGCAGTAAAAATACTATTTATGGATGCAAAACAATTAAAGTGGTTTTATTTATTCTTGCTTTCGCTAATTTGGGGAAGTTCTTTTATTTTAATTAAAAGAGGATTAGTTGGTTTAACTGCTATTCAGGTAGGTTCACTCCGAATTATTTTTGCAGCTGTATTTTTGCTTATCGTTGGTTTTTCAAGTTTAAAGAAAATCTCGCGTCGTCAATGGAAATTTGTTGCCTTAACTTCCGTTTTCGGAACCTTTATTCCGGCTTTCTTTTTTGCCATTGCCGAAACTCAGGTTGACAGTTCTATCGTAGCCATTTTAAATTCGCTTACACCTTTAAATACTTTGGTTTTGGGAATAATTGCTTTCGGAATCCAATTTCAAAAGCGTCAGGTTTTAGGCGTTTTTGTTGGTTTAATTGGCTGTTTATTATTGGTTTTAAGTGGAGCTTCGGCACATCCGGGACAAAACTATTATTTTGTTCTTTTAGTAGTAATTGCAACAATATGTTATGCCATAAACGTAAATCTAATCAAGAAATATTTACCGGATTTGAATTCATTAAGCATCACAACGGGAAATTTTACGGTTTTACTTATTCCGGCATTAATTATTTTAAGCACAACCGATTTTACGCAAAGAATACATCTCGAAGCAACGCAGCATTCCATTTTATTTGTGATGATTTTAGGTGTTTTAGGAACCGGAATCGCGAATGTTTTGTTTTTTAAATTGATACAAATGTCATCGCCGGTTTTTGCAACATCTGTAACGTATTTAATTCCAATTGTGGCTTTCTTTTGGGGTTTGTTAGATAATGAAATGCTAACGCCAATTCAGTTTTTTGGAGCTTTTATTATTTTGATTGGAGTTTATTTATCGGCAAAAAAATAACAAGTTTTTGAATTAATAAGAAACTCCACCAGGACGTGCTTTGCGATTAGTTTGCTATTCCTGAATAAAAACAGAAAGGCTGTCATAATTGACAGCCTTTCTGTTTTTATAAAAATCTTAGAATCTTAGAGTTTCAGCACTTAGAAACTTCAATAAAAAAAACTTAGCATCTTAGTATCTCAGAACCTTTCTACAAAAAATCCGATTCAGAAACTCCTTCATTAATCTTAATCTCAGACATTTTAATATCTAATTCAAAACCTGCATTTTGTATTAAATTAAAAGGAACTTTTACACCCTTTACATCTTTATAGTCATTAAAATAAGTAGTTTGCGTGGTCGATTGTCCGCTTTGTTCTTTTATTTTGGTTTCGGCAACTTTTAGTCCTGATTTTACATCGTAGAAGTAAACCGTTTTCCCATCTTTTATAGAGTAAGCGTCGTTACCATTTATTTGTTCTATTCCGCTTACGGTTAAATCGGTTCTTTTGTTTAATTGTAATTCTTCAAATGGTGCGGCGTTGGCTTTCATTTCGGCTAAATCAGCGCCTTCCAGGTTTTTACGTTGTCCTTGTTGTTCTACATAGGCACCTTTGTCGTTTACAACTTGTTTCATTAAAGCCATAGTTCCCATAGAAAGCGAAACCATCATTTTTCCTTTTGAATCTAATTTTGAAATAAAAGTTAAAGGAGTCGGAGCTTGAGGAATTGTTGTAGAGCCTTTCATAGCAAGTGTTTTTGCTGCCGAAACTGCTTTTTCGCCGCCAATTGCTTTGATATAATTGTCGAAAACTGTTTTTGCCGTAATTCCTGCCGGAGCTTCTTTTTTAGTTACAGGTTTTTCAACCGGATTTCCGTATTTATCAAAGTAAAAAATCGGGATTTGAAGTTTTTCTAAACCTCCAATCACTTCAGAGCCTTTCCCTACGATAACAATTCGCATGTTGTCAAGAGTAAAATATTTGTTGGCTACGCGATAAACATCGTCAGGAGTAACGTTGTTAACAGTCTGAATGTATTTTTCGTAGAAATCAGCCGGAAGCTTTTCTGTTTCAATATTTAAAGCATAACGCGCAACTGTCTGAGGTTTTTCAACCTGCATTACAAAGCGCCCGATATAACCTGCTTTTACGTTTTTCAACACATCTTCAGAAACTTTTTCGGTTCTGATTCGTTTAATTTCTTTTACAAATTCTGTTACGGCGCTATCTGTAACAGCGTTTCGCACTGCCGAAGTCGCTTTGAATTTGGTTACATATTTTCCGCTTCCGATGCTTGAGTTTGCACCGTATGTCCAGGCGTGTTGCTCGCGCAGATTCATGTTTAAATAACTATTAAAATCGCCACCAAGAATTTGATTTGCAATTACAGCAGGGAAAAAATCAGGGTCGCTCATTTTTAAATTCACAGTATTTACCAATGAAATTTCAGACTGAACTGCATTTGGAACATCAACAAAATCAATTTGAAGTTTCGAAACATTTTCTGGAGAAGGATACGTATTTTTCGGTGCTGTTTGTTTTTTCCATCCACCAAAAAGCTTTTCTACGGCTGCTTTCGTTTCTTTAAATTTAACATCTCCAATTACAACCAGATAAGCATTTTCGGGTACAAAATAAGTAGCATAATTTGCCTGAACATCTGCAAGGGTAACATTTTTTAATGTTTCTTCAGAAATAAATTCTCCCGCAGGATGGTTTTTTCCATAAGCCAAAACATCAACAACACGATTGGCAATGGCAGGAACGCTTTTTTCATCGGCTTTAAGCCCTTCTGATAATTTTGCTTTTTCCTTATCAAATTCTTCCTGAGTAAAATTTGGCTGTAAAGCACCTTCGGCCAAAAGTTCTAAAACGCGTCCTGAATATTTAGAAAGTGAACTAGCATAAGCGCCGGATGATGTAAAATTGATGCTTGCTCCGTAAAAATCAATTTCTTCATTAAAAGCTTCTTTAGGTGTTTTTTTGGTTCCGTTTCCAATTAAACTGCTGGTTAATTCATCAACGCCTTTTTTATTTCCTTCTGTAAAAGGAGCGTTGTCAAGTGTAAGGTTAAAACTTACTCTTGGTAATTTATGATTTTCAACTACCAAAACTTTCATGCCATTTGCCAAAACAAAAGTTTGTGGTTTTTTGATATTGACTATTGGTGCGCTGCCTGGTTTAGGCTGTGGACGATCTTGTGCTTGCATAATTCCGGTTAGGAATAAAAGGATTAAAACAGTATGTATTTTTTTCATAATTCGAGACTCTTAATTTTGAACTTTTTTTGAAGGAACATAATCTAAAATTAAACGCTGATTTGGGTTTAAATACTTTTTAGCGACTTCTCTGATTTCTTCTCTTGTTATAGAATGATAGAGGTCGATTTCGGTATTAATAAGATTTACATCTCCATAAAGCAGGTAATAAGAAGCCAGATTTTCAGCAATTCCTTCAACGCTTGCATTTGCGTTTACGAAATTATTGTCGAATTTATTTTGTAATTTTTGATAGTCTTTTTCAGAAATCAAATCGGTTTGGATTTTTACAATTTCCTCATCCATTTCTTTTAAAATGTCTGTGGTTGTGTAAGGCTGCATTGGCAAACCATATAAAATGTACATTCCGTAATCTTCCTGGCTAAAACCAACAGCACCAATTTGAAGCGCCATTTTTTTATCATCGACTATTTTCTTGTACAGTTTCGAGCTTTTTCCATCACTTAAATAAGAAGAGATTAAGTCTAAAACTCTGGCATCCCTTGTTTTCATTGATGGCGTTCTGTACGAAGCAACGATCATCGGGATCTGAATATTTGGATCTTCGTAAGTTGCTTTTATCGTTTGATTGATTGGCTCTTCGACGAAAGTCTGTTTTTTTACTTCTTCTCCTCTTGGAATCGGGGCAAAATATTTCTGAATCCAGTCTTTGGTTTTAGTTTTGTCAAAATCACCGGCAACAACTAAAACGGCGTTGTTTGGGGTGTAGAATTTTTTGTTAAAAGCCTGAAATTCTTCAAGAGTTGCAGCATCCAGATCTTTCATAGAGCCGATAGTTGTCCAGCGATAAGGATGATTTTTAAACATATTTTTCTTGACCTCAGGCAAAATATTCCCGTAAGGCTGATTGTCGTAACGCATTCTTTTTTCTTCTTTCACGACTTCATTTTGCGTGTCAACACCAATTTTGTTGATAATTGGATGCATCAGTCTTTCAGATTCCATCCATAAACCAAGCTCTAAACTGTTTGATGGAAAAACTTCATAATAATACGTTCTGTCGTCAGAAGTATTGGCGTTGTTTACGCCGCCATTTGCAGTAACGATTTTCATCCATTCACCGCGTTTTATATTTTGGGTTCCTTCAAATAATAAATGTTCAAAGAAATGTGCAAAACCGGTACGATCCGGGCGTTCATCTTTTGAGCCAACATGGTACATAACAGAGGTTATAACAACCGGAGCGGATTGATCGTTGTGCAAAATAACATGCATGCCGTTGTCTAAATTGTATTCTTCAAAAGCCACTTTTTGAGCATGAGCTACTCCGCCAAGCATTAATGCAGCACTTAATATCATTATTGAATTTTTCATAAAGATTAATAATTTTATTACCTAAAAATATATATAGGTAGCCAAGAGGTAATTATAGTTACATCAAAAATAAGTTTTTTTAGTGATGATTTTGATATTAGCTATTATTTTGATGGGACTTTAACAGTCTTTTCGTGATGAATACTTTTTTTTAAGCAGTAAAACACATTGAAAAACAGACTTTAAACTGAAATAAATATTTTTGAAATAAGAGATTGCACAGTAAATTATTAATTGTATATTTGCAACCTTAAAAATCAATAAATCAATTTGGTATGTATGCAATCGTAGAGATAGCAGGGCAACAATTTAAAGTAAGCAAAGACTTAAAGGTTTATGTTCACCGTTTGGCTAATGAAGAAGGTTCAAAAATTTCTTTTGACAAAGTTCTTTTATTAGACGATAACGGAAGCATAACTTTAGGCGCCCCAGCTATAGAAGGTGCTTCAGTAGAAGCTAAAGTGTTACAACACTTAAAAGGAGATAAAGTTATCGTTTTCAAAAAGAAAAGAAGAAAAGGATACAAAAAGAGAAATGGTCACAGACAATATCTTACTCAAATTGTAATTGAAGGTATTACTGCAGCAGGTGGAACTAAAAAAGCAGCAGCTAAAAAAGCAGTTGTAGCAGAAGATGCTCCGGCTACTGAAGTTGAAGCAGCTCCAAAAGCAAAAAAAGCAGCAGCTCCAAAAGCAAAAAAAGAAGCTACTAAAGAATAATAACAATATTTAAACTCATACGTCATGGCTCACAAGAAAGGTGTCGGTAGTTCGAAGAATGGTAGAGAATCAGAATCAAAACGTTTAGGCGTTAAGATTTTTGGTGGTCAAGCTGCTATTGCTGGGAACATCATCGTTAGACAAAGAGGTTCAAAACATAATCCAGGTGAAAACGTTTACATCAGTAAAGATCACACACTACACGCAAGAGTAGCTGGAGTTGTTAAGTTCCAAAAGAAAAAAGATAACAAATCTTATGTATCTATTCTTCCATTCGAAGCATAATCATTAAGGTTACTTATTACAAAACCCGTTCGCTTTGCGAACGGGTTTTTTGTTTTCTGTTTAACGATATAAGTTATATAAGAGAATATAAGTTTGTTTTGTGGTTTAGTTCATGAAAGTTATGCTCATTTTTGTCATCCTAAGGAACGAGGAATCTCCACAAGTAGCTCTACAAAGATTGGATTAATTATTTAGAATGTTATTGTAAACGTAAAGCTGACCTGACAGGTTTTAAAAACCTGTCAGGTCTAACTACTATTGTGATTTTACTGTGCGGAGTTTCTTGCGGAGATCCTTCGTTCCTTAGGATGACAAAAAATAACGTTTTATAAAGTGCTAAAAAAACCTTTGTCAAAGTTTTAAACTTTGACAAAGGTTCTGAATTGTTTCAAAATAATAACTGAAATTGGAATTTGGTACCGAGGCTTCGGGATAAAAATTGGAATTTTAATTTTTACTCACTATCCTTAGTTTCCTCCAAATCCTCAGTTTTCCTCCCCACTTTTATTTTCGGATTATCCTGAGTTCCGGTAACGGTTAACGGAATTCCAAAAATACCCAAAGGAGGTAATCCTAAACGCATTTTTAAGTTCAGTTTTCCGTCCAGACTTGTCGTTCCTTCAATTCTTGGTCTAAAGCCTGCAAACTTAAATTTGAAGCGTTCAACCGTCATAATATTGTTTTTGATCGTAGTCTTAATATCAACTTTCGAAAGATCCGGATTTTTCATGGACTCAGAGCTTGTTTGTTTGCTTACTGCATTGAACATTTTCAAACCTCTTACTTTTACATCTTTCACGGCAAGGGTTCCACCGCCAACAAGCGATGGATAAACAGGTTCCATATTGCCGTTTAATCTTCCTTTTAATTGATAATCAAGCGATACGATTCCTTGTGCTTTTTCGGCAGCACTGGCCATTTTTCTAAAAACTTCCACTTCATTATAGGCTCTTTTAATATCAAAATCAGAAGCTTTTATACTATAGTCGAAATTTGCTTTTTGAGGTGTCACGGCCTGATAGTTGCCATTCATGGCAACATTACAGCCTATTAAATTAAAACCTGTATTTTGCATACTCAGTTTTCCTTTGCTCATTTTTAAATTTCCGCTGGCATTTTGAAGATTCAATTTATCAAAATATACTTTTTGGGCATTCGCCATCAATTGCAAATTCAAATTGGTCGGAATAATAATAACTCCGGTTTGTTTGGTTTCAGTTTGAGAAGGCTGAGTTCCGGTTTTAGTTTCTGTTACTGCTGTATTTGGATTTGTTTGAGACATAAATTCGTCGACATTAATATATCGCGCCGAAACCGTAAAAGAACCTTTTAAAATCCCTGTCTTAGTTGTAACGTAATTAAAAACGTTCTGCAAATATCCGTTCATTTTAAAATCAGATTGTCCGTAGGCGGCCAAAAAGTTATTGAAAGACATTTTATCCTGATTGATTTTAAAAATACCTTCTTTAATGATGAATTTCTTTGGCAGATATTCTGAGGCAATTCCGATGTTTCTAAGTTCAAGCGTTCCTTTATTATGAAGTTTGCTGTAATTTCCTTTTTCGGCATCACTTTGTTTGCCTTTCAAAACCAAATCAGCTTTTACAAAACCATCTAAATCCAATCCTTTTTGAGAGAAAACTTTATAGATTTTATTGACATCCAATTCTCCTTTGGCTTTCACATCGTAATTTAAATCGTCAAAATTGCTCAAATCGGCAGACACAAAAACAGGTTTTCCTTCAAAAGTAAATTGAGCCGGTTTTATACTGATTTTCAAATCCTGAAAAGTTCCTTTTTGATTGCTGATGTTAGATTTTAGAACGATATTGGTAATTGCATTTGGGTAATACTGCGTTTTAATATATCCGTTTTCTAAATCAATATTTCCTTTTGTAACAGGGAAAAGCTTGTTTTTTTGATCAAATTTTCCGTTTGCTTTTACATCTCCAACTAAAGTTCCTTTTAATTCTAAATCAGGAATTCCAAGAGCTTTATTTAATTTATTCAGATCCATTTTTGCTTTAAAATCCGCATTTACGGTTGGTGTGGTTAAACCTTCCATATAAAATTTCGATTTTAAATAATCCTTATTGATGTTTAAAGATAAATTTTTTGCATCAACAATTAAAAGTTCAGGATTTAAAGAAGGAACTTTTGTTTTTACTTCAAAATTTAGGTTCGAAACCGGAAAAGCACTTTTGTTATAATTCACAAAACCGTTATCAATTTTTACATCTAAATTAAGATCGGGGGCTATTTTTTGTGCAGCAATATAATCTCCTTTTACAGTTAAAAGTAAATTAGTGTTTCCTTTTAACTCTGTTTTAGAAAGCCAGGTAATATATTTTGGAGGGAAAGCCGTGAAAACATCATATAAATTGCTGTTTTCTGATTTCATTGTCAAATTCATATTATAGCCGTCTTTCAGGAAGTTGAAATTCCCTTTGAAATCGACAACAAGCTGGTTTATTTTTAAATTATTTTGTTGGAAAAAGAAGGATAACGAGTTAATATTTACTTTCGTAATCAAATCGGCATCAATTTTCTTGTTCATTAAATAAGGTTCATCTTCATAAACAATATTTAGTTTTTCAACTTTTGCTTTAGAATATAAGTCAAAAACAGATTTATTTAAATCGCCTTTGCCTAAATAATTAAAACCCAATGCGTCAAAGTGAACTTTTGTTGACTGATCATCATAAATAATTTTACTGTTGATGATTTCGATTCGCTCTAGTTTTAAAGCCGTTTCAGAACTATCTGTTTGTTTTTGTGCCTGAGCAGATGATTTGTAAATATTGTAATTGGCTTCACCGTTTTTATTAACTTTTACATTAATAAAAGAATCTGATAAATAGATTTGATCAATTTTTACAGATCGTCCAAAAACCAAACTGGCAACGTTTATTCCAAAAGAAACTTCTTTGGCCGTAATAAATTTTTCAGATGTATAAGGTGCAGAACCATTAAGACTTAAATCGTTTAAGGTTAAGGTTAAAGAAGGAAAATGATGAAAAAAAGATACAGAAACATCAGAATAATTTAATTCGGCACTTAGCCTTTCGTTCGCCGTTTTTTTGATTTGATCTTTAATCTGATCTTCAAAAATAATAGGCGTTAAGAACAATAATCCCAGAATAACAGCAAAAGTTATTACAAGATATTTTCCTGTTTTTAATAGAGCCGATTTAAATTTGTTATTTGACATTTAGAAAGTGGTATTATTATATGTTGAAGGAGAAATCGAATAAAGGCATTTTTTATCCGTGAACGGTTTCGCTTTTTCCATAATTGGTAATGATCGAACCTTCATATTCAATCCATTCTTTCCAGCGTTTATCGATGTCTATGTTGTCTGTATATTTTCTGGCAAAGCCTAAAAAAGTAGTGTAATGCCCTGCTTCAGAAATCATTAAATCGCGGTAAAATTTAGCTAATTCTTCGTCTTTTATATTTTCTGAAAGTACTTTAAAACGCTCACAGCTACGCGCTTCGATCATTGCAGAAAACAATAAACGATCGCAAAGAGCATCTTTACGGCTTCCGTCTTTCTTCATAAATTTAAAAAGCTCATTTACATAATGATCTTTTCTTTCCCGCCCCAGTGTTAAACCTCTTTTCTTGATAATATCATGAACCATTTGCAAATGCTCCAGTTCTTCTCTTGCAATTACTAGCATTTCAGTTACTAATTCTTCTAATTCAGAATTGTAAGTGACTAAGCTAATGGCATTTGAAGCTGCTTTTTGTTCGCACCAGGCATGATCCGTTAAAATTTCTTCGATATTTGATTCAACGATATTTACCCATCTAGGGTCTGTGGCTAATTTTAATCCTAACATAATTTTACAGAAAAAAGTATTCTGCAAAATTAGTGTTTTTTATAACCGAAAGTCAGTAAATATGGTGCAAATCCGCGTAAAATAGTATTATTTTGTAACTTGAAACAAATCAAATGAATCAAACAAAAAAACTTTTAATAATTGGTTTTGTCTGGCCAGAACCAAACTCGTCTGCAGCGGGTGGCAGAATGATGCAATTGATTGCTCTTTTTAAAGAAAATAGATTTCAAATTACATTTGCGAGTCCGGCTTTAGATAGCGATTTTATGGTTGATTTAGCTGAATTTGAAGTAGATAAAAAATCAATTGAATTGAATAATTCTAGTTTTGATGATTTTATAATCGAATTAAATCCAGATATTGTTTTGTTTGATCGTTTCATGATCGAAGAGCAATTTGGCTGGCGGGTATCTGAAAATTGTCCAAAAGCGATTCGCTTATTAGATACGGAAGATTTGCATTGTTTGAGAACTGCAAGACAAAAAGCTTTTAAAGAAAATCGAACTTTTGAACTTCATGATTTGTTGTCAGAAGAAGTAGCAAAACGTGAAATTGCCAGTATTTTAAGATGTGATTTGTCTTTTATAATTTCAGAATTTGAAATGAAATTGCTGAAAGATATTTTCAAAATCGATTCAAGTTTACTGCATTATTTACCTTTTTTAGTAAATGAAATGTTGGAAGAAAATCTTCTTAAATTGCCTTCTTTTGAAAATCGAAAGAATTTTGTTTTCATAGGAAATTTTCTTCATGAACCCAACTGGAATACCGTTCAATATTTGAAAGAAACAATTTGGCCGGAAATAAAAAACCAATTTCCAGAAGCTGTTTTAGAAGTTTACGGCGCTTATCCATCACAAAAAGTGTTGCAATTGCACCAGCCTAAAAATGGCTTTTTTATTATGGGAAGGGGAGAAGATGCCAATGAAATAGTGAAAAATGCCAGAATTGTGTTGGCTCCAATTCGTTTTGGAGCAGGTTTGAAAGGAAAATTATTGGAAGCCATGCAATGCGGAACGCCCAGCGTAACCACAACAATAGGATCTGAAGCGATGCATAACAATTTGCCGTGGAATGGTTTTATTTCTGATGATATTCAGGAATTTGCAAAACAAGCCGTTGCATTATATCAAAATGAAATTCTTTGGAAACAATCTCAAAAGAACGGAATCGCAATTATAAATGAATGTTTTCAAAAAAGTAAATATTCGGCAGAATTAATTGCGGCGATTGATTCATTACTGAATAATTCTGAAAGCCATCGTTTGCATAATTTTTTGGGAGGTCTGCTGCAGCATCATACCTTAAAAAGCACCAAATACATGGCAAAATGGATTGAAGCTAAAAATAAAAATTAAGCTTCCATTTTTCCAAATCCCACTGTTTCTCGATACAATTGCGGTGAAACATCAGCGTTGGTTTTAAAAAATCGGCTGAAATAATGCTCATCATCATAACCTAATTCATACGCGATTTCTTTGACTGATTTATTGGTCATGTACAATTCTCTTTTGGCTTCAATAATGATTCTTTCGGCAATTAATCCGGTCAGTGTTTTGTTGAAATAATTTTTGGATAATTTAGCTAAGGCTTTCGCCGAAATATTAAGCATGTCGGCATAATTTCCGGCAGAATGTTTGGTTTTGAAATTATCTTCTATAGCATCTTTTAAATTTTGCAGAATAAAAGGTTCTTTAGAATTCGGAATTGATTTCATTTCTTCCAACTGTTGATTTTTTAATCGGGAAGCCGTAATCAAAAAGATTTTCAAATAAGAAACCAACGATTCATATTGCGCTAAATCACTATTTTGAATCTCCGTTTTCATCTGCTCCAAAACCATTTTAAAAGTAGCCGAAGCTTCATCTGTAATTCTAACAAATGGTGGCTGATAAACATTATTGAATAAAACGCCACTGCAGGAAACTTCTTTTTGATGCATGTGAATGCAATAAAAATCAGGATGAAAATGAATGGCGATTCCTTCAATTGGTTCTTTTACGCAAAGCATAAAAGGCTGATAAGGTGAAAAGGCGAGAAGTGAATTTTCTTCAAAGACGTGTTCGGCAAAATCTGCTTTTACCTTTCCTTTTCCTTTAGTAACCCAAATTAAGGAGAAAAAATTATTACGCTGCAAATGGTCAAAGTGGCTGTTGTCATCAAATGGAAGAATTTTGAAAGCCAAATTCCCTGTTTGCGGATTTATTAGCGTAAAAACATTTTGATTGCTCATGTTTAATGTTGTTTATAATTTGCGATCTGTTTCTTCAATTGGTAAATCATTAATACTGGCAAATCTTTTTTGCATGTAGCCATTTTCGTCAAATTCCCAAAGTTCATTTCCGTAACTGCGAAACCATTGTCCGGAATGATCTTGCCATTCGTATTCGAATCTCACTGCCATTCTGTTTTCGCGAAAGCCCCACAATTCTTTTTTGAGTTTGTAATGAAGTTCTTTTTGCCATTTTTTGGTAAGGAATTGTTTTACTTCTTCACGACCATTGATAAAATCGGTTCTGTTTCTCCATTCAGTATCAATTGTATAAGCAAGCGCAACTTTTTCAGGATCTTTTGTGTTCCAGGCATCTTCGGCAATTTGAACTTTTTGAAGAGCGGTTTCAGTGGTAAACGGGGGTAAAGGATGTCTAGGTGTTTCCATACTATTTTTTAATATAAAGATAGTCATGAAATAATCACGACTATCTTTATAGCTTGTTTTTTTATTGAATTAGTTTTGTAATTCTAAACTTGGAACTGCCGGAAAATCAATTTCTGTATTTGCAGTATTATTAAAGTAATTTGTTAAAACATTTAAAGCCACATGTGCTACAGTTTCTGCAATTTCGGCATCAGAAACTCCTGCATTTTTAATTGCATTTACATCTTCATTGTTTACCAAACCATTTTTGCTAACTAATGTTTTAGCAAATTGTAGAATTGCTGCTGTTTTTGGATCAGTAGAATCTCCTGTTCTTGCATCATGTAAAACCTGTGGATCTGTTTTTAATAATTTTCCTCCAATGAAAGTGTGAGCGGCTACACAATAATCACATGAATTTTTTTCTGAAACTGTCAAGGCTAATAATTCGCCTGTTTTTGCGCTTAGTTTTCCGTGGCTTAAAGCACCACTTAAGTTTAAATATCCTTCAAGAACCGCAGGAGAATTTCCCATTGTTCTCATCATGTTTGGAACAACGCCTAATTTAGCTTGTACGGCATTGAATAAATCTTTTGTTTTTCCTGTTACTTCGTCTGGGTTTAATGCTGTTAATCGTGTCATGGTATTTAATTTTTTATGTTATTATTTATTTGTTGTCTTTTGACATTACAAAGGTCCGACGATTACATATCTTAGAACATGGAGAATTTACGCCATGTGATGGACAATTTTCCCTTGGAATTTTGGAGCAAAAAAAATCCCCAATTACAGATTGTAATTAGGGATTTTTTTTAGTCCCAGTCTCAGTCTCAGTTGGGATAGCGTTAAGCTGTAATCTGAAAACTGCGACTGCGACTGAACTGCGACTGAAAACTATTTCAATAAACCTTCAACAGCCTGAACAGTTGTTGCATGGTAACCAGATTTTGCTTTATCAAAAATTTGTTTTGCCCAGGTTTTTCCTTCCGGAGTTTTTACCAATTCTTTATAAAGTGTCATTAACGACCCGGTTCTGCTCGTTGCAATCATAAATTGTTCAATTGCAGGATAGGCGGTTTTGTATTGATGACGAATTGCCTGAACAAACCATTGACGTTTAATAACGAAATTTCCATTTTTAGTAAAACTGAACTCGTTATCAATGGCAGTCATTTCTTCTGCAGTAATATCTGCAGGCAAATAATCGATAAAATGTTGTTTTTCTGTAGTTGATTTTATCTTTTGGCTTAATCCTTTAACACCTGTTTTTCTCCAGTTTTTCTGAATATTGTCTATTGCAGTAAAATCTTCAGAAGAAGCTGCAGTAATATTCGAAGGAATACCCGGTTTGTAAATCCAGTCGTCTAATTTTATTTTATCAGCAAGAGCTTTATCTCCTTTGATAAGATTATCGTTTAAATATTTTACAAAATCTTCTGTTGTGATCGATTGAAAAGCATGCGCATCAAAATAATTTTTAATAAACGGATCAAATTTCTCACGTCCAACAGCAGCCTCAATTACTTTTAAGAAGTTATATCCTTTTACATACGGAATCTGACTAATTCCGTCGTCGGGATTTCTATTTGTAAGACTTACTTTTAATCTTGTGTCTGGATTTGTGGCTCCATATTCTGCTACATTATCATCTAAGTCTTTGCGGGTTAAAACGTTTTGCATTTCAGCTTCTTTTTTACCGAAAATTTCCTCTCCAATTCTGTGTTCTACATACGTTGTGAATCCTTCATTTAACCAAATATCATCCCAGGTTGCGTTGGTTACTAAGTTCCCACTCCAGCTATGACCTAATTCATGCGCCAATAAACTTGTTAAAGAGCGATCACCGGCAATAACACCCGGGGTTAAAAACGTCAGGTTTGGATTTTCCATTCCACCATAGGGAAAACTTGGAGGTAAAACCAAAACATCGTAACGTCCCCAGCGATAAGGTCCGTAAAGTTTTTCTGCAGCGCCAACCATTTTGCCTAATTCGGCAAATTCCCAGGCAGCTTTTTTCAGTAAAGATGGCTCGGCGTAAACGCCAGTTCTGTTGTCAATGGATTGGAATTCGATATCACCAACAGCAATTGCCATTAAATAAGAAGGAATTGCCTTATCTTGTTTAAAGGTATAAACTCCCGTATCATTCTTTTTCTGAGGATTTACTGAGGCACTCATTACAGCCAATAAATCTTTCGGAACTGTAACTTTTGCATTATAAGTAAAACGTATTCCCGGAGAATCCTGACACGGAATCCAGGTACGTGACCAAATACTTTCACCTTGAGAAAATAGAAAAGGTTTCTTCTTATCTGCTGTTTGCTGTGGATTTAACCATTGCAATGCAATAGCATCTTTAGTTGTGCTATAATAAATAGTAACTTTTGTAGTGTTTGGCTCAATAGTAATATGAAGTGGTTTTCCGTGAAATTCAACTTCTTTTCCAAGTTCGAATTTAGTTTCTTTTTCGTCGTCGCCTAAAGTTACTTTGGTAATGTTTAAAGTGTTTTCGTCGAAGATAATTTCATTTCCTTTGCTGATATTATCGATTTGCCACGAAGCTTTTCCTGAAATGGTTTGTGTATCAAAATCGACTTTGATATCAAGATCCAGATGTTTTACAACGGCAAGATCTGCTTTAGAAAAGGTATGCTCGTCTTTAACAGTGCCATTGGCGGTGATTGTTTTTTCTGCAGGATCTTTTTTCTGACATGCCAAAGCAGTTAAGAATAAAGCTGCTAAGAGTATTTTTTTCATATTATGAAGTATTGAAATTGAGAAACTAAATTAAATAAAAAATCCCGTTCTGATTGCTCAAAACGGGATTTAAATATAAAATAACCTTCGACTTAGCTCAGGCTGACAAAAAAATTATGCCAACATTGTAACAGGGCTTTCGATGTATTGTTTTAATGTTTGTAAAAATTGAGCTCCGGTAGCACCGTCAATTGTTCTGTGGTCGCACGCTAATGATAACATCATTGTGTTTCCAACTACAATCTGGCCGTTTTTAACTACTGGTTTCTCAACAATTGCACCTACAGAAAGGATAGCAGAGTTTGGCTGGTTGATAATTGAATTAAATTCAGTAATACCAAACATTCCAAGGTTAGATACTGTAAAAGTACTTCCTTCCATTTCTTGTGGTCCTAGTTTTTTGTTTTTAGCTCTTCCGGCAAGATCTCTTACTGAAGCACCAATTTGAGATAAACTCATAGCATCTGTAAATTTCAATACAGGAACTACTAATCCGTCTTCAACAGCTACGGCAACACCAATGTTAACGTGGTGGTTGATGATGATAGCATCTTCTTTCCACTGAGAGTTAATTTTTGGATGTTTTTTCAAGGCTAAAGCACAAGCTTTAATTACCATATCGTTAAAAGATACTTTTGTATCCGGAACTGTATTGATTGTAGCTCTTGCGCCCATTGCTTCGTCCATGCTTACTTCGATCACTAAGTTGTAGTGAGGCGCTGTAAATAAAGATTCTGCTAAACGTTTTGCGATAATTTTACGCATTTGAGAATTTTTGATCTCTTCTGTGTAAACTTCTCCGGCAGGAACAAATACTTTTGGAGCAGCTGGAGCAGCAGTTTCTGATTTTGCATCAGCACTTGCAGCAGGTTTTGTCTGTGCAGATGGAGTAAAGTTTTCGATATCGCTTTTAACGATACGTCCGTTTTCTCCAGAACCTTTAACCTGAGTTAATTGAATTCCTTTATCAGAAGCAATTTTCTTCGCTAATGGAGAAGCTAAGATTCTTCCTCCATTTGAATTGTCAGCAACAGTTTCTGTAGCTTTTTCAGCAGCAGGAGCCGCTTTTTCTTCAGTTGCAGGTCCCGAAGCTTCGGGAGCAGTTGCAGTACCTCCGGCAGTATAATTTTCTGCAATTCCGGAAATATCAGTTCCTGCAGGTCCAATGATCGCTAATAAGCTGTCAACCGGTGCAGTATTTCCTTCCTGAATTCCTATGTATAATAATGTTCCGGCATTGAAAGACTCAAACTCCATAGTCGCTTTGTCTGTTTCAATTTCAGCTAAGATATCTCCTTCAGCTACAGCATCGCCTTCTTTTTTCAACCAGCTTGCTACAGTTCCTTCTGTCATTGTATCACTCAAACGTGGCATAGTTACTACTATAACACCTTTTGGTAATGCAGCTGCAGCTTTTGCAGGAGCAGCAGTTTCTGTTTTTGCTTCGGCAGCAGGAGCTTCCTTAGTTTCTTCTTTAGCTTCTGCTTTTGGAGCTTCAGCAGCAGGAGCATCTCCACCAGCTAATAATGCTGATATATCTTCTCCTTCGTTACCAATAATAGCTAATAATGAATCAACAGGAGCAGTTTCTCCAGCCTGAATTCCAATATGTAAAAGAGTTCCTTCGTTAAAAGATTCGAACTCCATTGTTGCTTTGTCTGTTTCAATTTCAGCTAAGATATCTCCTTCGCTAATTTTGTCGCCTACTTTTTTTAACCAAGTCGCTACCGTTCCTTCCGTCATAGTATCGCTCAAACGAGGCATTGTTACTTTTATCGCCATAATATGTTATAGTTTATGAGGTGTAAATGGATAGTCTTCTTGTGCATATACTACATCGTATAATTGTTGCAATTCTGGATATGGAGATTCTTCAGCGAATTTCACACATTCTTCAACCAAGTCTTTAACTCTTTGGTCAATAGCTTCAATTTCTTCTTCTGTAGCATATTTTTGATCCATAATTACATCTAAAACCTGAGTAATTGGGTCAATTTTTTTGTACTCTTCAACCTCTTCTTTAGAACGGTATAGTTGTGCATCAGACATTGAGTGTCCTCTGTAACGGTACGTTTTCATTTCAAGAAAAGTTGGTCCGTCTCCACGACGCGCTCTTTCGATAGCTTCGTGCATTGCTTCAGCAACTTTTACAGGATTCATTCCGTCAACAGGTCCGCAAGGCATTTCATATCCTAAACCAAGTTTCCAGATATCAGTATGGTTTGCAGTTCTTTCTACAGAAGTTCCCATTGCATAACCGTTGTTTTCAACGATAAATACAACTGGTAATTTCCATAACATAGCCATGTTGAAAGCTTCGTGTAATGAACCTTGTCTTGCAGCTCCGTCACCAAAATAAGTCATGGTAACACCGCCGGTTTCAAAATATTTATCAGCAAAAGCCAAACCAGCTCCTACCGGAATTTGTCCACCTACGATTCCGTGACCTCCGTAAAAACGGTGTTCTTTAGAAAAAATGTGCATAGAACCTCCCATACCTTTAGAGGTTCCTGTTGCTTTTCCTAAAAGTTCAGCCATTACGCGTCTGGGATCAACTCCCATACCAATTGGCTGTACGTGGTTTCTGTAAGCAGTAATCATTTTGTCTTTAGTCAGGTCCATAGCGTGCAAAGCGCCCGCCAGTACAGCTTCCTGACCATTATATAAGTGTAGAAAACCTCTAACTTTTTGTTGAATGTATAATGCTGCAAGTTTGTCCTCAAACTTTCTCCAAAGCAGCATGTCTTCGTACCACTTTAAATATACTTCTTTTGTAACTTCTTTCATTTGAATTCTTTCTTTTGCTAAAGTTGTTTGTGTTATCAATTGTTGCCTATAACGCAAAATAGTTTCCTCCCACAAATTTGCGCCCGAAAGGTCGGGATGCAAAAATAAGACATTCCTATTAAGAAGTAAAATTTAAAAGCTACTTTTTGGCTTTTTTTTACAAGAACTTTTTATCAAACATAAATGGAAGCAAATTTTTTAGGGATGCTGACTGGTAAACTTCTCCTATTTCGCCCATAAAATAGATTTCTATAGGGGTCTCCTGCTTGATTTCGTATTCTGCTATTGATTGACGACATGAACCGCAGGGTGGAATTGGCGCTTTGGTTTGATTGTTGTCTGAAGCTGCTGTAATCGCCATTTTTAAAATTTTGGCTTCCGGATAAACACTTCCGGCATGAAAAATAGCAACACGTTCTGCGCATAATCCTGATGGATAAGCTGCATTTTCCTGATTTGATCCCAAAACTATTTTCCCGTTATCTAAAAGTAAGGCAGCTCCAACTCTAAATTGTGAATAAGGGGCGTATGCTTTTTTACGAACTTCAACCGCCTGCTGCATTAAGTTTTGAACGTCGTTTGCCAGTTCTTCAATTGAATCATAGACCAAAAATGATGATGTAACGCTTATTTCTTTCATTCTTTTTAAGGGAAAAAAAATCCAAATTTCTAAAAATCAGAAATTTGGATTGTTATATTGTTTATTTTTTTGTTTAGTATGTCTCGTATTTATCGCCAAAGTTAAACGTTAAAGAAAAACGAAGTGTATTTTCTAACGGATTTTTAACTTTTGATGACGAGAATAGGTAAGATACGTCAACTTTTACTACATTATATTTGAAACCGGCTCCTAAAGAGAAAAATTGTCTGGCTCCTTTTTCAGGACTTTCATGAAAATAACCTGCTCTTACTGCAAATGAATCCTGATACATATATTCTGCACCAACACTATAAGTTATTTCTTTTAGCTCTTCGCTAAATCCATCAGGAGCATCTCCAAAAGATTTAAATATTCCCGAAACCCAGCCTATATCATTATATGTTTTGTAGTTTGCAGCATCTGCAGCGGCCTGAGAAGTTTCTCCGGCATCTGTATAATCGCCATCGCCATTAAGATCTATGGGAGTTCCTGGTCCTGGAGGCGTTGGTACTAAAAGTTTTGAAAATTCTACGCTAAGTCCAACTTTATTATAATCGTCTAAGATAAAATCAAAACCTCCACCTAATCTTAGGTTTGCAGGTAAAAAGTTAGCACTCAAATCGTCATTATCATAACTAATTTTCGGACCTAAATTCTGCATGTTAAAACCGGCTCTCCATCTTCCGTTAAAATCGCTATATGCGATTTCTTCCGATTGATAAAAACCAGCGATGTCTACAGCAAACGAACCGGCGGCTGAAGCGTCAACATCTTCTGAAGCAATTTTTAAGTTTGAACGAATATATCGTGCGGCAACTGCCATCGAAAATTTTTCACTCAATTTCAAAGAATACGATCCGTCTAATGCAAATTCATTTGGCGATACTATTCTTGCAGCTTCATTAGGATCTCCCGTTGTTCTTAACTCAATATCTCCAAAACCAAAATAACGAAAACTACCGGCAAAGGCGCTTCGGTCATTAATTTTGTTGTAATAAGTTAGTTGTCCCAGAGAGATGTCGTTGGCCAAATCTGTTAAATAAGGAGTGTAGCTTATCGAAAGTCCCTGCGCTTCTTCAGCAAATGCATACTTTGCGGGATTCCATTGTTGAGAATAAGCATCTGTAGCTGTAGCAACTCCCTGATCTGCCATACCGGCTGCTCTCGCATCGGCTGCAACTAATAAGAAAGGTACTCCGGTAGTAACGGGACGTTGAATGTCTTGGGCTTTTGCGTACGAAATAATTAATAAACAAATTAATAGTAGAGATATTTTTTTCATTTATAGATCTAAGGTTTTTGTGGTAAAAATATATATATAATTATAATATGACAAGCTTTTCGTACTTTTCTGCTCTTTTATTTGTTAAATTTGAGCGAACAGTGAGTTTGTAGATGTAAACTCCCTTTCCTATCCGGTCTCCAAAATCATCTTTTCCGTCCCAGGTAATCTCTCTGGATAAAAAACCTTCGGTTGTAATAACCTGATTCTTTGTCCATACCACTTTTCCGGTTATCGTCATTACCTGAACTTGTACATCTAAAGGTTCATACGGTCTGTTGTGCGAAAACCAAAATTGGGTGTAAGTCGAAAAGGGATTAGGGTAATTAAGAACGTGTGTTAATGTAAGCGATTCATCTCCAACAACTATAAATTGTATCTCATTTGTTACCGGATTGTTATAAACATCCCATGCGGTAAAACTTATAGTATGCAAGCCTGCTTCTAAATTTCTTAGCGGAAAACGTACATTACCATTCGTATAATCGTCTAATTTAGTCTGATAATAATCGTTCAGAATGTACGGATTACTTACGTCTCCGTCTAAAATCGCTATAATATCATGACCAATTCCACTAGCGGTATTTATTCCGTTTTCATCTTCTAAAAAAGCCAATAAAAATGGAGAACTATTCGTAATTCCACCAGAAACAAAAGTTTCATCGTTCATATATAACTTCACTTTTGGATTTATATTGTCCACCGGTGCATTTTCATTTATTCCCCCAATTTTAATAATATTATTGTACCCCGATTGATTTTCGACAGCCCCTGTTTTTTTAGAATAAAAACTAATTCTTCCGTTGTCAAGAGGAACCCGTATGTCTCTGGGTACTATAAAACTAAATTCAAACTGACCATTTGTAACAGATGCATTTCCTCTAAAAATGGTTTCTCCCAAAGTTTTAAATGACATTGCAGGGCTATAACCATCATTGTTTAAAGTGGAGCTTGTAATTAATTTATCGAAAATAGCAATCGCTAATTCACCATTATAATTGCTTAAAATAGTATTGTTTTCATCTGTAATTTCTCCTGTAATTTTAATTTTTGCTAAAGATTTAAAATCCGGAATTACTTGAGAAATACCAACATCATTTACTTTTGTCAGATTAATTTTTGGTTTTGGAATCGCAAGCATTAAAGCAGGATCTCCAATATAAAAAATAACATTGCTGGCAGAACTAGGGCTTTCGTTTTTAGCATTTCTTAGTGTTTCTGAAATTGCAGGATATTGATTGGATCCATAAGCAAACAAATGTTTATTCAATGTGTCATTAAAATTTTCAGCAGTAGGTTGTCCGATTTCACGAATAGTGGTTAATAAAGAAATTGCTCCGCCTTTTGGATTCCAAAAAACATATTCTCCTGCCGTTGGTCTTGTCGGATCGTCAAATCTTGAAAACTCACAGGTAATGGTTATGAATAAAGGATATTTGTACTGATTATTTAAGTTTTGTCCATCTGATTTTTCCCAAATACGTTCACTAGCCAGACCATCTTCACCTCCATGTCCTAAATAATTAAAAACCAAAGCCCCTTTTTCAAAAGCATTAAAAAAGTCGGTTCTTGCTTTCGGGTATCTTGAACCTCCTGCAGAAGCTTCTTGTGTATAAGAATCTAAAAAGATTTTATCAATATTAAAAAACGGCTTTTCAGTAGCAATACGATCAGCTAATGTGTTTTGACGTGCTTGCAGAGTGAAGTCACCACTCCGGTCAGAATCATCACTTATTAATACGAGATTGTTTCTCCAGTTCCCATAGGATTTCGTGTCATGATATTCTAAAACTTTATTGACCATTTCTAATGCCTGCGCATTATCAGAAACTAACATTCTTCCAACAGCAATGTCAATTCCTCCAAAGAAAGTATCATTACCTTCATCTGGATCCATACGCGCATAAAAATCATCTGATGCAAACGAAGCTTCGCCAACGGTATTACTTATTAAGGCATGATATATAGGTACAATATTCGTGTTGTTAGAAATTCTGTTTTTATAATCGTATGAAGCATCTCCAAATAAATTCAAATATTTGATTCTTTTATCAGCAGAAGAAGCGTTTTCATAAATATATTTAATACAGTTTCTAATGGCTGCAATATCTTGTTTGCCTGAAGAAAATTCCTGATATAGATTATCTAGCGAAATTACTTTTACAGTCAAATTAGAATTTGTGCGATGAAAATTAGCTAGTTTTTCTGCTTGAGAAACTAAATTTCTCGGAGTAATAATTACATAATCAATATCCTGAAAAGCATTTTGACTGTTTTTAAAAAGTGTTCCTTTTAAATCCTGATTGGCAATTTTGGGCTGATTGTCTTTTAAAGGCGTATAAAAATCTGAAGCATCAATTGCGATATATTTTCGAATTTCTCCCAAAGAAGCCTTGAAGCTAAAAGTGGCTAAAAAATTTGTGTTTTCAATTTTTGATACATTATATAGGTCTGTAACATCCCAAATTTGACTAATTCCGGAAGCATTTCCTATCGTGTAATTTGCAATTCCTACGGTTGAACCCGCAAGATCATATTGAAATTTAAATTGTTTTCCTGTTCCAAGAAGCTTTCTCTTTGCAATTATATTAATGTAATCCAGATATCCTTTTGAGCCAGGAACTCCATTATTATTATAGGTAAGTTTTATTTTGATATTATCAGAGCCGGTAAATGTGCTTTTAAACGGAGAATCTAAAGTATCGAATTTAGTAGGCGAACTTGTTGATAAGGCAGCAAAATTTAACGTTCCGGTGTTTTGTCCGTTTGCAGAAACTGTAAAAGAAGTAGGAGTGTAGGCGGCGGCGGCGGCATTAACTTCTATTTTTACCGGAATTGAGGTTTCAAGATTTGGAAAATTGAATTCAAACTCTTGTTCCTGATTAATGTCAAACGATTCTCCAAGCCATTGGCGTCCTAAATGCGCAAGATTTGTGAGGTCACTTTCGTGAAATTGATAGTCATCAAACGTGTTTAGCTCCAGTGTGGTGTTGCCTGTGGGCTGGTTTGTGACAGGAATTCTTTTTCCGTCGTCTCCGTTTGCTGTTATATAATAGTATGATTTAGTATCATACAGATTTATATTAGTCTGACTTTCGGTATTCCAATTGTTAACACCTTCGGCATAAAAAAGAATGTAATCTTCATTATTAAAAGTTCCGTCGCTTTCTCCTATAATTTGAATGCTGTTTTCTGTTAAATCATCAGGGTAATAAGTGTTATTGGCTAACGGAAGCATTCTTCCGCCATTTCCATAAATTTTTATTCTTTTTGGATCAACTCTTCCGGCATCAAAACCTAAACTCTGTAAAAATGATTTTGAAATTTTATAAACGCCAGATTTTTCAACATAAAAACGATACCAGTCCCCCGAAGCCAAAACAGAATTAGAAACTAGAGCCGATTTTTGGTAAGTAGAAGAATTAATACTTTTAGCTGTGCTGTTGTTTGTTGAATACGAAAATGATTTAATTCGTTTATAGCTGTTTCCGTCTTTAATAATTGGAAAAAGAGATAGAAAAATTTGTTTTTTATCTCTCGCTGAGACGGTTTTTAGCGTTTCATTTGGTTTGCCGGGGATGTTTTCAAGTGTTAAATCTCCTAAATCTGTAATTGAAATTGTTTCGTATATAATGTTAGTTAGCGAAACAGAATTACCGTTTGAAGAGCCCGATTCGGCAAGTTTAACCTGGAATGTTATGATTTTTTTAGTAGTATCGAACCTGAAACTGCTTCCTGTGAAGTAGGGAATGATCATTTTGTACTCGCCAAAACTCACCTCTTTTTTGGTTTGCCAATCTAGCGTTAAGCTGCCATTTACCTGAGAAAATGAGAGAAACGGAATCAAAAAAAGATATAACATTAGGGCTTGTTTCATGGGCTTGAAAAACATAATTAAAATTAAATTATTTTAGTAAGTAAAAATATAGTATTTCATGTTATAGTAAATAATAAAAAGTATATTTTTGCGTTCGTAACTATAGGTTATTTTCTGGTAAAAAACAGCTAAATAAAATTATTAGAACAGATGTTGCTAATTAAATGTTAATTATTATATTGCAGCACCTAAATTTATCACCTAAGAATGAGTATGAAAGTAAACAAAATTGTAGTCTTGCAATTAATGATGTCAATGGTATTGATGTTGGGCACGGCTAGTTGTAGCAAAAAATCGAGTTCAAGCCACGCTTCTAGAGCAACAGGTTGGGATGTAGATAGTCAGAATGGAACTGCTGCTAGAAATGCAGGGAAAAAACAACAGGCTGGTCCTGGTTTAGTTTTTGTTGAAGGAGGTACATTTACTATGGGTAAAGTACAGGATGATGTTATGCATGATTGGAATAACACACCAACTCAACAACACGTTCAATCATTCTACATGGATGAAACTGAAGTTACGAACGGTATGTACTTAGAGTACCTGGAATGGCTTAAAAAAGTTTTCCCTCCAACAGAAGAAAATTACAAGAATATTTATGAAGGAGCTTCTCCTGATACTTTAGTATGGAGAAATCGTTTAGGATATAACGAAACGATGACTAATAACTATTTAAGACACCCTTCTTACTCTAACTACCCTGTGGTAGGTGTTAACTGGATTCAGGCAGTTGAATTTAGTAAATGGAGAACAGACCGTGTAAACGAAGCTGTTTTAGAAAAAGACGGATATCTTAAAAAAGGTGCTAAAACTACAGATGTAAGCGCTGAAAGTTTATTTAATACTGAGGCTTATTTAGCTTCTCCTTCTACTACTTACGGTGGTAACGAAGAATTGGTATTAAAGAAAAATCCAAACGGAAGAAGACCAAAAGCAGGTAAAGACGGTGTAGTTCCAGATGAGAAAAATGTGTACGCACAACGTTCATCAGGAGTTATCTTGCCAGAATACAGACTTCCTACAGAAGCTGAGTGGGAATATGCAGCCGCAGCTGATGTTGGACAAAGAGAGTACAATATATATAAAGGACAAAAGAAATATCCTTGGTCTGGAGATTATACTCGTTCAGCAAAACGTAAAAATAAAGGAGATCAATTGGCTAACTTTAAACAAGGAAACGGTGATTACGGTGGAATTGCAGGTTGGTCAGATGATGGAGCAGATATCACAAACTCTGTAAAAAGCTACGCACCAAACGATTTCGGTTTATACGATATGGCAGGTAACGTTGCGGAATGGGTTGCTGACGTTTACAGACCTATTATTGATAATGAAGCAAATGATTTTAACTACTATAGAGGAAATCAATATGCCAAAAACAAAATTGGTAAAGATGGTAAACTTGAAATCATTACTAAAGATAACATCAAGTATGATACTTTAAGTAACGGTAAAGTTGTTGCAAGAAACCTTCCGGGAGAAATTGCTCAGGTACCAGTTGACGAAAATGAAACTTATTTGAGAACAAATTTCAGTACAAGCGACAATATCAATTATAGAGATGGTGACAAACAATCATCTAAATATTTTGACTTTGGAGATGATTCTGGAACAAAAGCTGATCAAACAATGTACAATTCTCCTAAACATAATATCACAACTGATAGTTTAGGTAAAATGAACAGAAAATATGATAACTCTAGTAAACGTACAACTTTAATCGATGATAAAGTAAGAGTTTACAAAGGTGGTTCTTGGAGAGACAGAGCTTATTGGTTAGATCCGGCTCAAAGAAGATATTTCCCTCAGGATATGGCAACAGATTACATAGGTTTCAGATGTGCAATGTCTAGAGTAGGTTCTAAAGCTGAAAGAAGAAAATCGCCTAGAAACTAAGTTTTAGAAATTCCAATATAAAAATTCCAAATTCCATTGCTGATATTCAGTTTGGAATTTGGATTTTTTTTATAATAACTTTTCTATTTTTACAATTCATAAAAATGTTTTATAAATGAATATTCAGGAAATTCATAATTTGTTTTTAAAATGTAAGTCTGTTTCAATTGACACAAGAAAAATTGAGAAAGATTCTATGTTTTTTGCTATTAAGGGAGAAAATTTTGATGCGAATACTTTTGCTCAGCAAGCACTTGATTTAGGTGCTTTATATGTTATTATTGATAACGAATCATATTTAATAGACAATAGAACTATTTTGGTTAAAAATAGTTTAGAGACATTACAGGAATTGTCTAAATTTCACAGAGCATACTTAAAATTGCCCATTATTGCCTTAACCGGAAGTAATGGCAAAACAACAACTAAAGAACTTATCAATGTTGTTTTGGCTAAGAAATTCAATACAAAAGCTACGATTGGAAATTTAAACAATCATATCGGAGTTCCGTTAACCCTATTGTCTTTTACGAAAGAAACCCAGATAGGCATTGTAGAAATGGGTGCAAACCATAAAAAAGAAATAGAATTTTTATGTGAAATCGCACAGCCGGATTACGGTTATATAACCAATTTTGGCAAAGCACATTTAGAAGGTTTCGGCGGAGTTGAAGGTGTTATTGAAGGAAAAAGTGAAATGTACCAATTTCTTGCAAAGAATAATAAAACTGCTTTCGTCAATCTTGAAGATCCTATTCAGATTGAAAAATCAAAATCAATCCAGTCTTTTACTTTTGGAATCAAAAAAGATCAGGCTGATCTAAGAATAAATACTATTGAAGCAAATCCTTTTGTTTGTATTAATTATGAAGGCTTTGATGTTAAATCTAATTTAATTGGACTTTATAACGCTAATAATATAAATGCAGCTGTTGCTATTGGAACTTATTTTAAGGTTGATGTAAACGACATAAAAACTGCTATTGAAAATTATGTTCCTGATAATAACAGGTCTCAATTATTAAAAAAAGGCACAAATCAAATTATTCTGGATGCCTACAATGCAAATCCGAGTAGTATGGCTGTAGCAATTGCAAATTTTATACAACTTGATAATCCTAATAAAATAATGGTGTTGGGAGATATGTTCGAGTTAGGAGATGAAAGCCAGCAAGAGCATAAAATTATCGTAGATTCAGTGGCAAATCAAAATCAATCAGCTTGTTATTTAATTGGAAAAGTATTTTACGAAAATAGAATTTCAAATGATAATATTTATTTTTTTGAAACTTTTGATGCTTTTGCAGAATACCTTAAAACTACCGCTTTTAACGAAAATACAATTTTAATTAAAGGATCGAGAGGAATGGCTTTAGAGCGCACTTTAGATTATATTTAATTTTTTAAAGATAAATTTAAAAACGCCATTCTTCTAAGAATGGCGTTTTGTTTTTATATACTCATTAAAAAACCAATTAAGTTTTCCTTTTTATTTAAGCCCAGTTTTTTTCTTAAACGATATCTCGCGAGTTCAACGCCGCCACTGGAGATGTTCATGATTTCTGCTATTTCTTTGGTTGACATATTCATTAATAAGTAAGTCGATAAATCGAGTTCGCGTGGAGAAATTGTTGGGTACTTTTCTTTTAAACGCTTCAAAAACTCAAAATGAACGTTTTTAATGTGTTTTTCTAAGTCTTTCCAGCTTTTATCAGTATTGACCTCTTTTACGATGCTTTTGTGTAATTTATTGAATTCAAATTTTGTAGAATCGTCCAGAATATTTGTGTCAATATCTTTTAGTTTATGAATTATTCCGTTTAGAATCTTATTTTTCTTTACAACTTGTAGAGAATTATTCACCAGTTCTTTGTCTTTAGCTAAGATTTTAATTTGAAGTTTGTCACTTTTCAGTTTCTCAATTTCTTTTTCAAGTTCATGCTGTTCATGTCTTATTCGGGATTCTTTTTCAAGGTAAAGTCTTCGTTGTTCGATCGTTTCGTAATATTTGTTTTTTCTAATTTTTGACTGAATTCTATTCGAAATAATATAAATACCGGCCAAAACTAAAAAAAAGTAAAAAAGATAAGCCAGAAAATGCCTGTACCAGGGCGGTGAAATTTTGAAATTTACTTCACTAATTTCAGACATTACTCCATAGCTGTTTTTAGCCCTGATTTTCATTGTATAATTACCTTCTCTTAAATTGGTGTATTCTTTAATTGCAATTGTAGACCAATTTCGCCAGCTATCATCAAAAGGTTCCAGTTTATAAGAATACGTTACGTTTTCCTGATTTTCATAAGTAGGGGAAGAAAATGTAAATTTAACGTGATTTGAACTATATGGTAAGTCAAATTCTTTATTTGAGGCATTTAAGTTTCCGGTAAGAATTGTGTCCTGAGGAAATGAAAAACTTTCAATAAATACTTTAGGTTTTGTGATGAAGGTGTTTGAAATTTTTGAGTCATAATGCGTCAGACCGTCCGTTAAGCCTATAAATACATTACTGGGATCAATCATATTAACAGAAATATAATTGTTAACCAAATTACCTGTAAGGTTAGAGAACGGAGCTTGTTTTTTTGTGAAACTACCATTTTTATTCTTTGTTAAAACACCTAGTGATTCATTAAATGAATACCATAGATTTCCATAAGAATCTTCAATTAAAGTATTAATAGGTGGAATTTCCTTAAACAACTGACTGATTTTTTTATCCTCAAAAAAGAATTCCTGCTCTTTTGAAAATCTGTAAAAGTGATTTTTAGTCTGAAAGTAAATTTTCTTATTTATCAATTGCAAGCTTCCAATTCCTTTATGATCTGATGAAAGCTGCGTATGTTTCTTGATGTATTCAAATCTTTTTAAATCATCCGAAAGCACCATTTGGTATAAATAGGGATCTTTTTTTAGCCATAAAAAATTTTCATCCAGGGCGATTTCAAATGTATTTGTCGTTTCATCAAAACCTTCTACCTGATTTACGTATTCAACGCCATTTGGGCCTTTTTTAAAAATCGAAAAGCCATTATAACTTTCGCCAATTATATAGTTTTCATGATTCGGAATTGTTTTAAATCCGAAGTAACCTTTAGTGTCCAGGACTTTTGAGACTTTATTATTGTCAATTACCAATGCACCACTATTACTGGCACATAATAAGGTATTATTTATGACCTGTACGTTCCATGCCTGAGCGATTGTACCCTCGACTCTGGTAAAAGGTTCATCTTTAAAAGGTTTGTTCCAAGGATGATAAAAAAGACCTTGGTTGGTGGCGACATACAGATTACCATTAAAAACAATTGAAGAATAAACGGTTCCAATATTATAACTGTAATCAAAAAATGTAAAAGGTGAGTTTTCGTTTATAAATGTAATTCCGTTATCTAATCCTAGCCAGAGATTGTTTTTATTGTCTACAAAAGAAGTTAAGATAGTATTGTTTTGAAGTCCTTTTTGACGGTTAAGATGCTGAATTATCTTTCCGTTTAAATCACAAATGATAACCCCGTTTAATACTGAATTTAGAACAATAAATTTGTTTTTTATAATTGATCCTCCTAAAGAAGTATTTTTTTTGATAAATTCATTTGCTTCGGTTTCCCATGGTTTTACTGAATTTCCATCTGTAATAAAAAGCCCTTTCTCTAATGTTGCCAAAAGTAATTTGTTGTTTGGTAATGGAAAAACAGACCAAATTTCCTTATCATTAAAAACAGTTGATCCTTTTAGCGGAACTAATCTTCCGTTTTTATATTCCAAAATTCCCAAAACCTTATCCTGAAAATAAAGTCTTTTATTAACCAAAAAGGAGAATTGAAATTTATTTGGAGCATCTATAAATCGCAGCTTATTATTTTTAAAGAAGAATACCTTTGTAAATGATTGAAAAATTATCTCTCCTTTATATATATGTATTCTCCAAATGAGGTTAATGTTTTTATTGACTTTTTTATCAATTAGATTAGTTAAGGAAAAATATTTTAAAATTCCTTTTTCATCACTCTTAAAATATCCAAATTCATCGTTGCCTCCTACAAATATTCTTCCGGCAGAATCAATTTTTAAACTTCTTATTGCGGTACCATTTGGCAAGGAATATTTATGCCACGTCGATCCGTCAAACTGAATTAAACCACTATTGTTTGCAAAGTATATATTTCCGTTTTTATCCTGATCGATATTCCAATTTTGAGTTCCTCCTTTGTATTCTGTCCTTTTGTAGTTCTTTACTTGTGGTAATCCTATATTTTTAACTTGTGCAAAAAGCAAAAAAGGTAAGATAAAAATTACAATCTTTGTTAAAAATGAATTTATGAATTTCATAATTTATAATATGTATTTTTATTAGTTATGTTTTATTTTTTAATTTAAAATCGAATATCGCAGTTATCTTTTTGCGGTTTGCACAATTATTTTCAATAAAAGCGAAAATAATTGTTTTTTCATAAATGTAGTGTTTATTTTTATAATTAACATTTCGATAACATCTGATAAATTATGATTATATAATTATAAATCATATAGTTATAAAAAAAATGATGTGTTTTTGTAATGTATTAAAATTTACTTTGATGTGTTTTTGTAATGAATTTTAATTATAAATAGTAAAAATTTAACTTTATTATTGCATCAAATTACTAATTAATTAACCAAAATTTTTAGAAAAATGAAATTAACAAAATTACTTATGTTTTGTATTTCATCTCTATTGTTCTCAGTTATCGCAATGGCACAGGATGTTACGGTAAATGGAACTATTAATGATGAAAGTGGATTACCCGTCCCAGGGGCAACTATCTCAGTTAAAGGAACAAATAAAGCAACTGCTTCTGACTTTGATGGTAAATTCCAAATTAGCGTTCCTTCAAACGGAACATTAACAGTTACTTTTGTAGGTTACGTTACTGTACAGGAAGCTGTAAACGGAAGAACAAAACTGGATATTAAATTAAGTCCTGAATCTCAAAACTTAAATGAAGTTGTCGTAGTAGGATACGGTACACAAAAGAAAAGTGTCGTAACAGGATCAATTTCTAGTGTTAAGGCAAAAGATTTAGAAAGTTTACCAATAACAAGAGTAGAGCAGGCTTTACAAGGTAGAGTTTCGGGAGTTTCTATTGCTGCTAATGCAGGACAGCCGGGATCAGCGTCTACAATACGCATCCGTGGTTTTACTACATTAAACAATAATGATCCTTTATGGGTTGTAGATGGTGTAATCGTAGATAATGGAGGAATTGGATATTTGAACCAATCTGATATTGAATCTATCGAGGTACTAAAAGATGGTGCTTCTGGTGCAATTTACGGTTCTCGTGCTGCTGCAGGGGTTATCCTTGTAACTACCAAAAAAGGTAAAGCTGGTAAAATTTCTGTAAGTTATACTGGATATGCAGGAACATCTCAGGCTGCAAAGAAAATCGATTTATTAGATGCTTCTCAATATGTAACTATCTTAAATGAAGCGTATGTAAATGGAGGAAAAGCTGCACCTTTTGCAACAAGAACAGCTCCAACACCAGCAAATCCAACAGGAACTCCAATTGATTATGGAAAAGGAACAAACTGGCAAGATGTGATTTTTAATGATCATGCACAACGTTATTCTCATGAATTAAGTTTTAGTGGTGGTAATGATACTTCGACTTTTTACATGTCATTTGGTTTAACAGATCAGGAAGGTATTATTACAACTGATATTTCGAATTATACAAGAAAAAATATCCGTTTAAACTCTAACCACAAAATTGGTAAGTATATTAAAATTGGCCAGACTTTAGGGTATTCTAATGAAAAAACAATTGGTATTGGTAACACAAATGATGAGTTTGGTGGCCCATTATCATCGGCAATCAATTTAGATCCGTTAACTCCGGTCCTTGTAGGTCCAGAGGCTGCAGTTCCAGGTAGCCCGTATGTAAATGCAAATGCTCTTAGAGATGCAAATGGAAACTATTATGGTATTTCTACTAACGTAACTCAGGAAACTTCAAATCCATTAGCATATACGCAAACAAGATTAGGAAATAATGATTTCTCTGAAAATTTTGTTGGTAATATTTTTGTCGAAGCAGAAATTTTACCCGGATTAAAATTCAGATCTACTGCGGGTGCTAAATTGGCTTATTACGGTTCAGATAATTTTACTCCGGTTTATTATTTAAACGGAGCGACAAAAAAAGATGTAAACGAATTGTTTAGATCTTACAAAAAATCGTATAGCTGGAATTGGGAGAATACTTTAAATTACGCTAAAAAATTCGGCGATCATAACTTTAGTGTTTTAGTAGGTAAAGGAACTTATGTAGATAATATTACATCTGGTAACGACATCACTTACAGAGGTGTTCCTGCAACAACACATGCTGATGCATCATTTAATGTTGATATTCCAATTGCTGATAAAATTGCAAATGCTTATAATGCACAAGCCTTAGAACACAGAGTTGAATCTTTGTTTGGAAGATTAAACTATGATTATAAAGAGAAATATATTTTTACAGGTATTATTCGTCGTGACGGTTCTACTCGTTTTGGACCAAATCATAAATACGGAACTTTCCCTTCTGTGTCTTTAGGTTGGGTACCATCTAAAGAAGGTTTCTGGAAAGAAAATGATGTTGTAAATAATTTAAAAATTAGAGGAGGTTACGGTGTTACGGGTAATGACTCTTCTCCTGATTTCTTATATATTTCAACAGTTGGAATTCAAAGAAATTATACTATTGGTGGAAACATAGCTAACGGACAAAGTACTAATGCAATCGCAAATCCTGATTTGAAATGGGAAGAAACTAAGCAAGCGAACATTGGTTTCGAAACAATGTTATTCCATGATTTTAATTTAACTGTAGATTTTTTCAACAAGAAAACAGAAGGTATCTTAATGCCGGTTCCTGTTCCTGGATATGTTGGAGCAACAGGAAAAACATATGCGAACTTAGCAGATATGGAAAATAAAGGTATCGATATTGAATTAGGATACCGTAAAAAAATTGGAGATTTAAACCTTTCAGTAAATGGTAACTTCTCTTATATCAAAAATGAGATTACTTATCTTGATAAAGGGACTAACTTTTTAGCAGGTGATGAAACAGTTCAGTCTAGCGCTTATGAAATCAACAGAACACAAGTAGGTCAGGCTTATAATTCATTCTACGGATTTAAAACAAATGGTATTTTCCAGACTCAGGCAGATGTTGATAACTACAAAAATGCTGCAGGAAAAGTTATTCAGCCAAATGCTAAACCGGGAGATTTCCGTTGGCAAGACTTAGATGGAGATGGTTCAATTGGATCTAACGATAGAACTTTCTTAGGAACATCATTGCCTAAATTCACTTATGGATTTACTTTAAACTTAGATTACAAAGGATTTGATATGTTAGTTTTCGGTCAGGGTGCCGGAGGAAATATGATTTACCAGGGTTTAAGAAGACTTGATATTACAAATGCAAACTATCAAACAGAAGTTTTAGGTCGTTGGACAGGACCGGGATCAACAGACAGTTATCCTAGAGTTACTACAAATGACACAAATAAAAACTTTACTAACCCATCTGATTTTAATTTAGAAAAAGGAGATTTCTTTAGATTTAAAACGATTCAACTTGGATATTCATTTCCAAAAGAATGGATAGAAAGCATTTCATTGCAAAAAGTAAGATTGTACGTAACAGGAGAAAATTTATGGACAATAACTAAGTATACTGGTTATGATCCTGAAATTGGAGGCCCTACTACTGCAGGGATGAACAACGTACAAGGTGTTGACAGAGGTTATTATCCTCAGGCAAAATCGTACATGTTAGGAGTTAATTTGCAATTTTAATTAAAAAAATAAAATATTATGAAACTTATAAGTTTTAAACAGTCATTTATCGCCTTCGGAGTGTTGCTTACACTTGGAGCGTGCGAAACAGATGAAAAATTAGAAGTGAAAGGTGATGGAGTAGTTTATGAAGAAAATTTTTATAGAAACGAAACAGAAGCTTATTCAGGTCTGGTTGCAGCTTACGATAAATTAGGAAAGTTTGCAGGAGCAATGGAAAATGCACCATTATTATTTTTAAATTCTGCATCAGATGATTTCTATGCAGGAGGAGGAGGACCAGATGACCAGCCAGGACTTCAGGTTGCATCAAACTATAGTATAAGCCCGGGAAATATTCCACCAAATATTTGGGCTGATTATTATAAAGGTGTTGCAAGATGTAATATCATGCTGGCAAAACTTCCTGCTATTCCTATGGATGCTGCTAAAAAAACAAGATTTACTGCCGAAGTAAAAGCCTTACGTGCTTATTACTACTTTGATCTTGTTAGAATGTTTAAAAATATTCCTTTAATCTTAGCTCCTATAACTCTTAAGGAAGAAATTCCATTAGTTGAGCAGGTTAAACCGGAAGTAGTATATGCTCAAATCGAAAAAGATTTAAACGAAGCTATTCCTGATTTGCCAATGACATTACTAACTAATGAATTAGGAAGATTTAGTAAAGGAGCTGCAACAGCTCTTTTAGGAAAAGTATATTTATACGATAATAAAAAAGCGGAAGCTGCTGTAGAATTAGCAAAAGTAAACGGAACTACACCTGGACAACCAAGTAGTTATGGATACAATTTGATGCCTAAATTTTCAGATTTATGGAATCATGCGAACAAATTTAATACAGAATCTATTTTTGAAATTGCTTATACAGACAAATCAAATGCTGACTGGGGTAATTTTGAAAGAGGTGATGATGAAGGAAACGTTGCTGCTCAGTTAATGGGTATTAGAGATTACTCTAGAAAAACAGCAGGTATTGCTGCACTTTTACCGGATTATATTAATGGTTGGGGTTTTATGGTAGTTACTAATGAATTACAAGCTGCATTACAAGGAGATCCTCGTTACGCTTCTACAATTTTTAATGCAGGTGCATCAAGAGGTACAGGAAATACGGATCCTAATGGACTTATAACTTATACGGATAGTTACAACGAAACAGGATATCATTTTATTAAATATGCGGCTGTTAATGCTGATATTAAATCGTCTAATCCATTCCTGAATTTTGGTATCAATACTTATATCATTCGTTTGGCTGATACTTATTTGTTAGAAGCTGAAGCTTTAGGAGGAACAGGAGCAAGAGCTCAGGCACTTTTAGATGCAGTAAGAAACAGAGTTGGTTTAGGATCAGTACCAGTTTCTTTAGATGCTATTTATGCAGAAAGAAGATTAGAACTTGCCGGAGAAGGACACCGTTGGTTTGATTTAGTTAGAACAGGTCAGGCTGCAGCTAAATTGGCCTCAAGAGGATTTGTTGCCGGAAAAAATGAAGCTTTCCCAATTCCTTACAGTGAATTCAATAATACTAAAATGATTCAGAATCCGAATTATAATTAAAAATAAAGACATCATATAAGAGTTAATAAAACTTCATATATGATGTTAGTTTGAGTTAAGTTTAAGTTTGGTTGTCAGAATAGCCCATATTCTTAATTGATTATGGGCTATTTTTTAAATCAGGTTTGCCGAAGTTCAAAACGAGATTTGTTCAAAAGTCTTACTACCTAAAACATATACAATGACAAAAATTACATTCATTATTACTACTTGTTTATGTTTTTCTTTATCTGTTATTGCACAAAAAAGTCAAAAACCGGTACAGAAATTTACAACAACCAACAAAAAAATCACAGTATATACTACTGCCGATAATACAAAATTAAGGTTAACCCCTACAGATAATTTAAGTTTTACAACATCAAAACAACCAATAGAAACAGAAGTTTCTGTATTTGTTGAGCCTTCTAAAAAATTTCAGACATTTATGGGAATTGGCGGCGCTATTACTGATGCAAGTGCCGAAATCTTCGCCAAATTATCTAAAGAAAAACAAACAGAATTCTTAAACGCCTATTATGATGCTCAAAAAGGAATTGGATATTCATTGATAAGAACAACGATTCAGAGTTCAGATTTTAGCAGTGGAAGCTATTCTTACATCGAAGAAGGCGATAAAGAACTCAAAACTTTTTCGATAGATCACGATAGAAAATACCGTATTCCGCTAATTAAAGATGCTATTAAAACAGCTGGCGGAAAATTAGTTACTTATGCAACGCCTTGGTCTCCAAATGCTTTTATGAAAAGTAATAAAGACGTATTAAAAGGCGGGAAATTATTGCCTGAATTTTTTCAGCCCTGGGCAAATTTCTATGCCAAATTTATAAAAGCTTACAGCAAAGAAGGAATTCCAATTTGGGGAACATCGGTACAAAATGAACCAATGGCAACTCAAACCTGGGAATCTTGTTTGTATACTGCTGAAGAAGAAAGAGATTTTCTTAAAAATTATCTTGGACCAACATTAAAAAAAGAAGGTTTAGGAGATGTAAAAATTATTGCCTGGGATCATAATCGTGATTTAATGGTTCAAAGAGCCAACGTTATTTATTCAGATCCTGAAGCTTCAAAATATGTTTGGGGAATGGGTTTTCACTGGTATGAAACCTGGACAGGCGCTCAGCCAATGTTTGACAATGTAGCAAGAGTTAACGAAGCATATCCGGATAAAAAACTAATGTTTACAGAAGGATGCGTAGAAAGATTCGACGACACAAAATATCAGTTTTGGCCAAATGCCGAAAGATACGGAACCTCAATGATCAACGATTTTAATAACGGAACCGTTGCCTGGACAGACTGGAATATTCTTCTTGACGAACGCGGCGGACCAAATCATGTAGGTAATTTTTGTTTTGCGCCTATTCATGCTGACACAAATACAGGTCAGTTAATTTACACACCATCTTATTATTACATCGGACATTTTTCAAAATTCATTCGTCCAAATGCTGTTAGAGTAAGTTCTGCAGTTAGCAGAAGCTATTTGTTAAGTACTTCATTTTTAAATAGTGATGGCAAAATGGCAACAATTGTAATGAATCACACTGATAATGAAATTACATACAATTTTATTATTGGTACAGAAAAATCGATTGTCAAAATTCCGGCGCACGCCATACAAACACTTGTATATTAATGATTTTACAGCAAAATTAAAAGAGTTTTTGAAAACATATGAAATCAATAAGCAGCATATTTATAACAGCAATACTAATTCTGCAAGCCAATTATTCTTCATCACAAAATGCAGGATCTTCCGGAGTTTCTTCATCAAAATCAAATAAAAAAATAGAGATATATACAACAGCCGAAAATTCAGATTTAAGGCTGTCGTTGTCTAATAATTTTATTTCGAAAGAAAAAGCGACAGTTTTTATTGAAATTGATGCGTCTAAAACGTTTCAGACTTTTTTGGGAATTGGCGGTGCAATAACAGACGCAAGTGCGGAAGTTTTTGATAAACTTTCTCCAGAAAAGCAACAGGAATTTTTAACCGCTTATTACGATAAAAACAAAGGAATTGGTTATTCATTAGCCAGAACAAATATTCACAGCTGTGATTTTAGCAGCGAAAGTTATACTTATATAGCTGAAGGTGACAAAGAGTTGAAAACTTTCAATATTGATCACGATCGAAAATTCAGGATTCCATTACTCAAAAGAGCAATTAAAACTGCCGGCGGAAAATTAACTTTATTTGTTAGTCCGTGGAGTCCCCCAGCTTTCATGAAAGACAATAATGATATATTACACGGCGGCGTTTTATTGCCTGAGTTTGCACAATCATGGGCAAATTATTACGCCAGATTTATAAAAGAATATCAAAAAGAAGGAATTCCAATTTGGGGATTAACCATCCAGAATGAACCAATGGCAAAGCAACGCTGGGAATCTTGTATTTATACGCCCGAAGCCGAAAGAGATTTTCTTAAAAACTTCCTCGGACCAACTTTAGAAAAAGACGGTTTAGGTGACAAAAAAATAATTATCTGGGATCATAATCGTGGAGACATGCTGGAAAAAAGAGCACAGCTTGTTTTTTCAGATCCTGAAGTTTCAAAATATGCGTGGGGAATTGGATTTCACTGGTACGAAACCTGGAATGGCGGAACACCAAAATTTGAATCGGTTGGTAATGTTCACAAAGCTTTTCCAGATAAAAATCTATTATTTACAGAAGGCTGCATCGAAAAATTTGACGCCACAAAATTTCAGTTTTGGGGAAATGCAGAACGCTACGGCCTTAACATGATCAACGATTTTAATAACGGAACCGTTGGCTGGACAGATTGGAATATTCTCTTAGACCAAAACGGCGGGCCAAATCATGTAGGCAATTTTTGTTTCGCGCCCATTCACGCCGACACAAATACAGGACAATTAATTTATACACCGATGTATTATTATATCGGACATCTTTCAAAATTTGTTCGTCCTGATGCCAAAAGAATAAGTGAAACCGTAAGCGATAAAACATTGCTTTCAACCTCATTCAAAAATTCAGATGGAAAAATTGCCACAATTGTTATGAATCAATCAGACAAAAATGTGGTTTATACGATTACAGTTAAATCTCAGAAAAATACAATTACAATACCGGCACACGCGATGCAAACGCTTGTGTATTAGTTTTAAAAATATATTAATTTAAAAAATTAAAATGAAAAATTCAGTTTTGCTATTGTCCTTGTTGCTTATTTGTGGAGCAGGATGGAGCCAACAATCAAAAAATAATAAAGCAGATATTGACTCTAAAGTTTGGGAGTTATTATCAAAAATGACACTGGAAGAAAAAGTGGGACAAATGACTCAAATCACAGTCACCATTTTTGAAGACCCTAAAAAACCTGGCTATTTTGATGCTGCAAAATTAAAGCAGGGAATTCAGGATTATCATATTGGTTCTATTTTGAATGTACCAAATCCGGGTGCGCCAACTGTAAAAAGATGGCAGGAAACCTTAACCGCAATTACAAACGAAGCCAATAAAACAAGATTAAAAATTCCGGTTTTGTACGGTATCGATGCTATTCATGGTGCAAGTTATACAGCCGGAGCAACATTGTTTCCACAGCAAATAGGTTTGGCAGCAACGTTTAATACCGCATTGGTAAAACGTGGAGCCGAAATTTCTGCTTACGAAACCAGAGCTTCCTCAATCCCGTGGGTTTTTTCTCCGGATTTAGATTTTCCAAGAAATCCTGCCTGGTCAAGAATGTGGGAATCTTTTGGAGAAGATGCTTATTTATCTTCAAAAATGGCAGTCGCTTTAGTAGATGGTTTTGAAGGAAATAACAATGTAGGTTCAAAATACAGCGTTGCTTCGTGCATGAAACATTACATCGGTTACGGAAGCACAACAACCGGAAAAGACAGAACACCAAGTATTATCCCAGAACGTATTTTAAGACAATACGATTTAACAATTTACCAGGCGGCCATTAAAGCCGGAGCAAAAAGTGTTATGGTAAGTTCTGGAGAAATAAATGGAACTCCCGTTCACGCCAGCAAACATTTAATTACAGATATTCTTAAAAACGAACTTGGTTTTAAAGGAGTTGTAGTAACAGACTGGAAAGATATTATCTACTTAAATACCAGACATAAAGTTGCCGAAACCAAAAGAGACGCCGTGCGTATCGCTGTAATGGCAGGAATTGACATGAGCATGGTTCCCGAAGAATTTTCTTTTTATACAGATCTAATAGATTTAGTTCAAAATGGTGAAGTGCCAATGTCAAGAATTGATGATGCAGTTACACGAATTTTGAGAATGAAATTCGAGCTGAATTTGTTTCAAAATACAGTGGCTGATTTAAAAGATTATCCAAAATTTGGTTCGGCAGAACATATTCAGGAAGCATACAATACTGCCTCAGAATCGATTACTTTATTGAAAAATAAAGATGCTGTATTGCCATTAAATAAAACCGAAAAAATTCTGGTTACAGGCGCAACTGCAAATAGTATGAAGTACTTAAACGGAGGCTGGTCATACAACTGGCAAGGTGAAAATTCAGATACTTATGCCGCAGACAAATCAACAATTCTGGAAGCTTTTCAAAATAAATTAGGCAAAGAAAATGTATTATACACAGCCGGTGCCGATTTAGAAAAAGAAGACGATGCCGAAATTCAGAAAGCAGTTGATCTGGCAAAAAATGCATCAAAAATAGTTTTGTGTTTAGGCGAGAAAAATTATACGGAAACTCCGGGAGACATCAGCGATATTTATATCAGCAAATCTCAAATAAAATTAGCACTTGCCTTATCAAAATTAAACAAGCCAATTATTTTAGTTTTAAACGAAGGAAGACCAAGATTAATTAGCGATTTTGAAGATAAAATGAGTGCTGTTGTTCAGTGTTATTTACCGGGAAATGAAGGTGGAAGAGCATTAGTAGACATTCTTTACGGAGATGTAAACCCAAGCGGAAGATTGCCTTATAATTATCCGAGATATCCAAACTCATTAGAAAAATACAATAGAAAATATACCGAAAGTATTTCTGAAGGAGAACAAAATAACGATGCAACTTACGAAAAAAGTTATTTGCCTCAATTCGAATTTGGAACCGGATTATCATACACGACTTTTTCTTATTCCAATTTAAAAATTGATAAAACAGAAATCAACAATACAGATGAAATAAATGTTTCTGTTGATGTTACAAATTCAGGAAAAAGAGCCGGAAAAGAAGCTGTTTTATTATATCTGTCAGACAATTTTGCTTCGATTACACCGGAATTTAAATCCTTAAAAAGATTCGAAAAAATCACTTTAGAGCCAAATGAAACCAAAACAGTAAAATTCACTTTAAACCAAAAAGATTTACAATTTGTAAATGAAGACCTAAAATGGATTTCTGAAAAAGGAACATTTACTATTCAGATAGCCAATCAGAAAACAGATTTTCTATTAAGATAAAATAATTTCAAGTCCTGCAAGGTTTTCAAAACCTTGTAGGTCTTTTAATTTAGCATATTTTTTAAGTATATAAATGAAAAAGATATTAATAACATTACAATTGTTCCTTTCAATTGCTGCTTCTGCACAAGGATTCCTGCACAGAGACGGACAAAAGATTGTTGATGGCAACGGAAAAAATGTAATATTAAGAGGATTAGGCGTTGGCGGCTGGATGGTTCAGGAAGGATATATGTTGCAAACACAGTCTTTCGCGAGTCCGCAATATATGATCAGGCAAAAGATTCAGGAACTCATTGGAGAAGAAGGAACAAAAGAATTTTATGCCGCATACAAAGCAAACGGAATAACCAAAAAAGATGTTGATTCGCTGGCAAAATGGGGTTTCAATTCTATTCGTTTGCCCATGCATTACAACTTATATACACCATCAATTGAACAGGAAAAGAACGGTGAAATTACCTGGATCGACGAAGGTTTTACCATGACAGATAATTTGGTAAAATGGTGTGCCGTGAATAAAATGTATCTTATTTTAGACTTACACGCTGCGCCGGGCGGACAAGGAAATGATGCCGCAATTTCAGATTACGACACTACAAAACCATCTTTATGGCAAAGCGAAGACAATCAGAAAAAAATGATTGCTTTATGGAAAAAACTCGCTTCACGTTACAGAGATAATCCGTGGATTGGTGCTTACGACATTATCAACGAACCCAACTGGAATTTTACAGGAACCAATAAAAACGGCTGCGACGAAAACTCAAACGGACCTTTGAGAGAGTTAATGGTTCGCGTTACCAAAGCCATTCGCGAAGTCGATACCAACCATTTAATTTTTATTGAAGGAAATTGCTGGGGAAATAATTACAACGGCATTTTTCCTTTATGGGATGAAAACATGGCATTGAGTTTTCACAAATATTGGAATTACAATAAGTCAGCTTCTATCCAGAAAATGCTCGATTACAGAAAACAATACAACGTACCGATTTGGTTGGGCGAAAGCGGAGAAAACTCAAATGTTTGGTTTAAAGACGCTTTAACTTTAGTCGAAACAAACAATATTGGATGGGCTTTTTGGCCAATGAAAAAAATCGAAAATATTGCCGGCGTAACATCTGTAACCAAAATTCCGGAATACGATGTTTTGCTAAAATACTGGAAAGACGGCGGAGAAAAACCATCGGCAGAATTTGCTAAAAAAACATTGATGAAAATGGCAGATAATTACAAAATGGAAAACCTAACTGTAAAACCGGATGTAATTGATGCGATGTTCAGGCAAGTACAAACCAACGATACAAAACCCTATAAAAAGAATATAATTCCCGGAAAAATTGCAGCAACACATTATGATTTGGGAACGAATGAAAAAGCCTATTCGGACAAAGATTTTGTGAATTACAGAGTTGAAACCGGAAATTTTGAGGAATGGAATAAAGGAAACGCAATGCGAAATGACGGCGTTGATATTTTGCCTTGCAAAGATGCAGGTTCAAACGGTTATCAGGTTTCTTTTATCGAAGACGGAGAATGGCTGCAATATACTGTTGAAGTTTTAAAATCAAATGTATACAATGTCGCAATTCGTTATTCAAGTGAGAATTTAGAAGGAAAACTTCATTTGGAAATCGAAAACGAAAAAAAATCAGAAGTAATTACGCTTGCTCCAACAGGAGGAAATGACAAATTTAAAACGGTTATTTTATCGGGAATTGAATTAAAAAAAGGCACAAATAAAATCAAAGTATTTTTTGATAAAGGAGGTTTTAATCTGAATTATTTAGATTTTTCTAAAGCTAAAAAAAGTAAGCCTAAAAAATAAAGCTAATATTCCTTTCGAATAAATGTTTGTACAATAGATTAAGAAAAAGCAACATTTAAGAAAGTTAATTAACATAATTTTTAAATGAGTTTTTCTCTTTAAGACTACGGAAACACTAGTTTTACAGATTAAAATTTTTTAAACATGAAAAAGTCAAATAAAATTGTTTTAGTAGTATTCCTACTTTTTGTGAGTTTATCATTTTATGGTCAAAACTTAAAAATGATGACCTATAATATTCGGTTAGATAATCCTTCAGATGGAGAGAATGCCTGGCCAAACAGAAAAGATTATTTTACATCGCAAATACAATTTTACAGTCCGGATATTTTTGGAGTTCAGGAAGCTTTGCCAAATCAGGTAACTTATATAGCTTCGGCTTTGCCTGATTATAACAAATTTGGAATTGGAAGAGAAGAAAAAGAAGAAGGTGAAGCGTGTACGATTTATTATAAAAAAGACCGTTTTCAGGTTGACAAAATAAATACATTTTGGTTGTCGGAAAACCCAAATGTAGTTTCCAGGGGTTGGGATGCTGCTTGTAACAGAGTCTGTACGTCGGCTCTTTTTAAAGATTTAAAGACAAAGAAGTTTTTTTGGGTTTTTAACCTGCATCTCGACCATGTTGGGAACGAGGCAAGAATAAAAGGAGTACAATTGGTTCTTTCGAAAATAAAAGAATTCAATACCAAAAATTATCCTGTTTTTTTGATGGGAGATTTTAATTCAGAACCTGATACGCCGCAAATTGCCGAAATAAAAAAAGTAATGAATGATACAAAAGATGTTTCTGTCGAGAAACCTTTCGGGCCAGCCGGAACTTTTAATGATTTTGAACACAACAAACCTGTAACCCTGCTTATAGATTATATTTTTATTTCTAAAAACAGCGGGTTAAAAGTGCAAAAGCATGCCGTTTTAAGTGATTCAAAAGATTTAAAGTATCCCTCAGATCACTTGCCGGTTTATATTGAAATTAATTAAATTAAAATGAAGAAATTAACCACATTTGCCTTGTTGATGGTGTCGTTTTTTGCGGCCGCACAACAAGAAACAATCGATCAGAAAGTAAATGCTTTATTGAAAAAAATGACTATTGAAGAAAAAATAGGTCAGCTTAATCAATATACAGGCGATAATTCTGCAACGGGACCAATTACCATAAATCCAAATAAACAAGCAGAGATAAAAGCTGGTTTAATAGGTTCGATGCTTAACGTCGTTGGAACAAAATATACCAGACAATACCAGGAACTGGCGATGCAATCCCGTTTAAAAATTCCGCTGCTATTTGGTCAGGACGTCATTCACGGTTACAAAACTACTTTTCCGCTTCCGTTAGCCGAAGCAGCAAGTTGGGATTTACCGGCTATTGAATTGGCGGCGAGAGTTGCTGCGACAGAGGCTTCAGCAAACGGAATTCACTGGACATTTGCACCAATGGTTGATATTAGCCGTGACCCGCGTTGGGGACGCGTTATGGAAGGTGCAGGAGAAGATACTTATTTAGGTTCTAAAATAGCTTACGCCAGAGTAAAAGGTTTTCAGGGAAATAAATTGGGCGATTTAAACTCAGTTATGGCTTGCGTAAAGCACTTTGCAGCTTATGGCGCAGGTGTTGGCGGAAGAGATTATAACTCAGTTGACATGAGCGAAAGAATGTTGTTCGAAACGTATTTGCCTCCATTTAAAGCAGCATTAGACGCCGGAGCCGCGACTTTTATGAACTCGTTTAATGACATTAACGGAATTCCGGCAACGGGTAATGCGCATTTACAGCGTGACATTTTAAAAGGAAAATGGAATTTTCAGGGATTTGTAGTTTCTGATTGGGGTTCTATTGGCGAAATGGTGGCGCACGGTTATTCAAAAGATTTGAAAGCGGCTGCACTTTCTGCCATTACAGCCGGAAGTGATATAGATATGGAAAGTAATGCATATCGTTATAATTTAGCAGAATTGGTTAAAGAAGGCAAAGTATCGGTCGATTTAATTGACGACGCTGTAAAACGTATTCTTCGTAAAAAATATGAATTGGGATTATTTGATGATCCTTATAAATATTCAGATGAAAAAAGAGCTGAGAAAGCATTGAATAATCCTGAAAACAGAAAAGCAGCGCTTGAAGTAGCTGAAAAAAGTATCGTTTTATTGAAAAATGAAAACCAGACTTTACCTATTTCTAAAAGTGTAAAAACAATCGCTTTTATTGGGCCAATGGTAAAAGAATACAAAGCCAATATGGGATTTTGGTCGGTTGAATTACCAGACGTAAATTATGATAAATGGGTGGTTTCCCAATGGGACGGACTTCAAAATAAAGTAGGTAAAAATACTAAGTTGCTTTACGCTAAAGGCTGTGAAGTAGATGGCGATAACAAAGATGGTTTTGCAGAAGCTGTTGCAACTGCCAAACAAGCTGATATTGTTATTTTGAGCATTGGCGAAAGACGCGACATGAGCGGCGAAGCAAAAAGCCGAAGCGATCTTCATTTACCGGGTGTTCAGGAAGATTTGGTAAAAGCGATTCAGGCAACAGGAAAACCGGTGGTAGTTTTGATAAATGCAGGAAGGCCTCTTGTTTTTAACTGGACTGCAGATAATGTTCCGGCAATTGTATACACTTGGTGGTTAGGAACTGAAGCCGGAAATGCAATCGCCAATGTTTTGTTTGGAGATTATAATCCGTCAGGAAAATTGCCAATGACTTTTCCAAGAGAAGTGGGGCAAGTGCCCATTTATTACAACCATTTTAGTACCGGAAGACCAGCAAAAAATGAAACCGAAAATAATTATGTTTCGGCTTATATCGATTTGAAAAACTCTCCTAAATTTCCTTTCGGATATGGTTTGAGTTATACAAAATTCAATTATGCTGATTTGAAATTATCTTCAACTAAAATAAAAAGCAACGAAACTATTAAAGTTTCTTTCCAGTTATCGAATGTTGGAAAAGTAGCCGGAGAAGAAGTAGTGCAATTGTATTTAAAAGATAAATTTGGATCTGTAGTAAGACCGGTTTTAGAATTGAGAGATTTTCAAAAAGTAAAATTGAACGCAGGTGAATCTAAAACAATTCAATTTACGATTGACAAAGAAAAACTATCTTTTTACAATGATAAGATAGAATGGGTTGCTGAGCCAGGAGATTTTGAAGTAATGATTGGAGCTTCTTCAGCAGATATTAAACTAAAATCAGATTTTGAATTAGTAGAATAAATACAATGTTAGTTAAAATTGGCGTTATGGATTTTATAAACGTTTGGGATTTATTTCAAAACGGTATTTATAAAATCCATAGCGCCAATTCCTTTGTAAGAAGCATATAACGCTTTATCAAAAGCTTCGCGTTTTGCTTTTTTATCTTTGGTTCCTGTTTCAACAAGCATCTCGTTGAAAATTCTTTCCTGCTCTTCGCTGTATTTTATAGAAGCTTCTAAAAGATCGTTTTTTGAAACTAATCCAAAAGAAGAACAGACCTTTTTAATAAGCCCTTTGTTGAGTTTTGTAAAATTTGGAATGCTCATAATTAATCAATTTATATTTCTAAATCTAATAGACTACTTGTTTTTATGTTTGTTACAAAAAGGCGTAATATTAAACCTGTAAATAAAGATTTCATCTTTAACTATTACTTTTGTAAGTACTTACTGTAACTTAAAGCAAAAAAACTGTTTAATGTGTTATTATGACGCAATGTAATTATTTTTTTAATTCATTTTTGATTTTAAGTAAAAATTGTGAATCCTACACTTTTAAATTATAGGCATGAAATATTGCTTCTTTAAAAAAAATATGTCAATTTATAAAAATCCTTAAATTGCATGTTTAATTGAAAATTAAATTTTTAAAAAAGGCTAATGTCAAACGGATTTATAGAAAATAGCGAAAATTATCAACCGGGACTTTCAATTGATTGCGTTATTTTCGGATTTCATGATAACCAGCTTAAAGTTTTACTGATTAAAACACCGTATGAAGATAAATGGTCTTTGCCGGGCGGATTTATTCCTCTGGATCAGGATATTGATACTGCGGCCAGTACGGTTTTAAATGGACGTACAGGAATAGAAGGTATTTTTTTAAGACAATTTGCGACTTTCGGGAAAGTAAAACGAAACGATCAGCATTTTAACAATGCGGTTTTAGAACATTTTAAAATTCCCAAAGAAGCCGGAAAATGGTTTACGCAACGTTTTGTAACAATTGGATATTATGCTTTGGTCGATTTTCTAAAAGCGATTCCACAAAAAGATAATAGTCAGGAAATCATAGAATGGATTGACCATAAAGAAGTTCCTGAACTTATTTTAGATCACAAGGAAATTCTCGATAAAGCTTTGGATACACTAAGAATAGAATTGAATTTGATGCCAATTGGTTATAATTTATTGCCCGAAAAATTTACGATTCCGGAACTTCAGAAATTATATGAAACCATTTTAGACAAACAACTTGACAGAAGAAACTTCCTCCGAAAAATAACCAACATCGGAATCCTGAATAAACTCGACGAAAAGAAAAGCAACGTAGCCCATAAAGCTCCAAACTTATATTCGTTTGATAAAGATAAATACGAAGAAGTTCTAAAAAACGGTCTGAATCAAGGTTGGTAAAAATCAATTTAAGATAGTCATCAGAAAAATAAGCAGAACTTTTATTTTACCATTAAGAGATTAAGATTCATAAAGCTAAATCTTAATCTCTTAATGGTAAAAATTTTATTTTATTGTCCTTCAACAATTGTTCTAAAAGTTAAATTCACCCTTGGTTTTGTAGTTGTTTTGGTTGGAGGCAAACGATGCAGCCAATGTGTTTGTGTTTCATCTTTCATGACCAACAAACTTCCGTGCTCCAGAATTAAAGAAACTGTTTCTTTGGTTTCTTTATGCTTAAAAGCAAACTTACGCTCAGCACCAAAACTTACCGAACCAATTGCGCCGTTTCTTTTTAAATCTTTTTCGGCATCGCTGTGCCACGCCATTCCTTCATCGCCGGAATGATATAAATTAAGCAAACAGGAGTTGAATGTTTCGCCTGTTTCATCTTCAATAATTGCTTTTAATTCCAAAAGTTCTTTTGTCCACGGAAGTGCTTTTTTAGTAGTGTTCGAATACGTATATTCAAAACCCGAATCGCCATACCAGGCAACTTTTCTTTTAGTCAAAATTAATTTTCCGAAGATAATTGCTTCGTCGTTTTTCCATTCGATAGTATTCAAAAGAATATCTAAATAATGATTTGAATCTTCTCTGGAGAACAATTTCCCATAATAATTCACCGTTCCATCTTTTGGAAGCAAGTTTGTGTTTTCGTCTGTATGCGGATTAAATAAGTCCATTTTTCCAGTTTTGATATTCGGTTTTCATGCAATGTCCGCAAGGTCTGAAACCATTTAGTCTGGCCTCATTTTCAGATAAAAAGAAAACCCGGTTTTCGCGTTTCATTCTTTTTCCGGAAGAACATTTTAGTGTTCCGTAGATTTTTAGTTTACGGTTTCCACCAAAGCAAATTTCCGCATTTTTAATTTTATTTCGAAGATCTAAATCTGGAATTTTAGAATGTTGAATCATCTTTTAAGGTTCAAAGGTTCAAAGGTTCAAAGATGCAAAGATGCCAGCTTAGAGTGAAGCCTCTGAACCTTTGTGCCTCTGTATCTTTGAACCTTAATTTAACGCATCATGAAAAATAATCCCCAAAGTATATCGTTCTCCCGAATTAATCTCACTAACACCATGTTTCATATTTACACGATAATATCCTTTTGTACCTTTTACAGGTCTGAAATTAGTTGTAAAAATTAAAATATCGCCCTTTTTGGGTTTCAAAACAATCGCTTTTGATTGCGCTCTGGGCGTTTGTTGCGTTAATACAAATTCTCCTCCTGTAAAATCTTCATCAGGTTCATTCAGGAAAAGCACTATTTGAATAGGAAAATAAATATCTCCGTATAAATCCTGATGCAGAGTATTAAAACCGCTTTTGCCATATTTTAAAATTAAGACCGTTGCTTTGAGCTGATTATTGTCGTGACATTGTGCGAGTAATTTTTCGTGCGTTTCAGGAAAAATAGTATTGATATTTAATGCTTTCATCCACGCATTTGCAATTGGTGCCAAGTTTGGATAAATAGAAGCACGAAGGTTTTGAATTAATTCAGGCAACGGGTAATTAAAATATTTGTATTCGCCCAAACCAAAACGATAGCGTTCCATAACCACTGTTTTTCGATATAAATTTGGATTATCATAATCGAATTTTAAATCTTCACATTGTTCGTTTGTAAGTACATTTGGAATTATTGCGAATCCATTTTCGTGCATAGATTCGGTGATACTTTCCCAGTTAAGAGAAGCAATTTTTGATTGTATATTTTGCATTTTAAGATGTTGCTATTTCGCAGAAAATAGAAGATAATTCTTCAGGCTGACTAAAAAAAGGAGAGTGGCTGGTTTTCATTTGGTATACTTTCTTGCAAATAGTTTCCGTATACATTTTTCGTTGTATAAAAGGTGTTACGGCTTTATCTTCAGTACATTCTATATAAAACCTTGGAACGCTTCCATATTTTTCTTCCGATAATTCTAAAGGCGTAATGCCTGATTCTGCAGATTCGTGACTTAATAGTAATTTTGCGAGTTCTGTAATTGTTTCATCACAATCATGATAAAGGCCTTCTTTGTAAATTTCTGGCTGTAAAGTATGCGCATTCAATTCAGGATATCTGGTTACAAATGGTTTTAAAATGCCATCAACATCCTGGGCAGAATATTCACTTTGGGTTTTACCATTCGGAATAAGATAGGCAGCTAAATAAATTAATTTTTCAATTTTATCTGAACGATACTCTGCAGCCTGAGAAATCATAATTCCATTTTTGCTATGGCCAACAAGTATAACTTTAGAGTTTAAACTGTCAATTAATTCGCAAATTGATGCTACCGATTTTTGAAATGTTACTTGATTAATTGGAGTTTTGTCTCTTCCCATTCCCGGTAAATCAACCGCAATTACTCTGTGTCCTTTGCTTTCTAAAATCGGAATTACTCTGTGCCAATTCCATGAACTGTGCCAGGAACCGTGAATCAAAATGAATGTTTTCATGTCTTAAATGTTTAAATTTATAAGACAAAATTACTTTTGTAGTCAGCAGAATAAAATCCGTTTCTTGCTCAATTATAAATTGATTTGCGCGCCTTCCCAGCCAATAATGGCAGTTTTTCTGGTATTTCCCCACATATAACCTCCAAAAGTTCCAGACGATTGGATCACGCGGTGACAAGGAATAAGAAAAGCAACAGGATTGCTGCCAATTGCAGTTCCTACAGCTCTTGAAGCATTTGGTTTTTGAATTTGATGTGCAATAGTTCCGTAAGTCGAAAGTTGCCCCATTGGAATTTTAAGCAAAGTTTCCCAAACTTTCAATTGAAAATCGGTGCCTTTTAGATGCAGTTTAATTTCAGATAATTTACTCCAATCGTTCTGAAAAATAAAAAGGGCATTTTGTTGCGCCAAATCCAGTTTTCTTGAAAATGCAGCATTAGGAAATTTATGTTTTAAATCTTCAAATCCTCTTTCTTCATCTTCGGCGAAAGCCATAAAACAAACGCCTTTTTGTGTTGAAGCAACAATAATATTTCCAAAGGGGCTTTGGGCAAAACTGAAATTAATTTCCAGATTTTTACCACCATTTTTATATTCGGCAGGCGTCATTCCTTCGATATTTACAAATAAATCATGAAGACGACTTGTTCCGGAAAGTCCGGTATCAAAAGCCGCGTCAAACAATGTGGCCTGAGCATTTTCTTTCAGAATTTTTTTAGCATGTTCAACGCTAATATATTGCAAAAATTTCTTAGGACTAGTTCCAGCCCATTCTGTAAACAAACGCTGAAAGTGAAACGGACTCAAATGTACTTTCTCAGCAACCTCATCAAGATTGGGTTGCTGTTTAAAGTTGATTTTGATATAATCAATTGCGTCTGCAATTCGGTTATAATTGATATTTTCCTGTGTATTCATTTTCTTCAATTTTATGATACAAATATCAGGCGGGTTTTGTGGTTATAAAATCCGAAACTTGCTTTGTTTTTAGTCAAAAAGTCACAGATTTTGAAGGAGTTTAAACCTTGTTAATCTCATTTAAATCAATTTTGTAACGAAGTTTTTCAGTAATCGGGTCTAAATATCGATATGGAATACTTGGGCCTAAAGCTCGAAAAGGACCGTCTTTGTGATTTAAAAAAGCCGAATATCTTCCACAGCATTCTAATGTCACATAGCTAAAATCACAATCACAGTTGCTAATGTGAACATTAATCCATTGTGGAACTTTACCATTTCTCCATAAATAATCAATTACAGTGGACTCTGAAGCGGGATTGATAGAACTTTTTTCGTGAATTTTATCATCGGGAAAAATTTCTTCGTCTCTTTCTAAATCATTTTTGTCATATGAACAGTTCGTTTTAATTATGAATTTATAAGTTGCGGGTAATTTATTAATTACCATTTCCTGAGTAAAATCTATTAGCCCGTCGAGCGCTTTTTTTAGATTTTGTCTAAAATCTTCTTTTTCCATAATTACTTTATACAAGAAAATCAAACTATCTTCTATTTTAAATTCTCTTTTGCAGATGAAACACTTATTAATTTATAACCATTTTCAGTTCTTAAAAACTCAAAATGATCTTGCCCTGATTCATTTTTATTCTGAGGAGAAATAACAATGTTTTTTACAGGATTAATCCAGTCTTTCGCCTGACGGCAATTATCAAAATATTGATCATATTCATCTGCTTCAAAGATAAATTTATTTAAGCTTTCAGTAAAAATATGATAATCACAATTTGCCGATTTTAATTCTAATAATTTGGATTTTATGACTTTGTAATTTTGCGTAATAAAGCTGGTTTTTGGTTTAGTAATCCAGCCGTCATCATCTTTCTTTTTCCAATACGTGATGTTCTCGTAAGAGTGTTTCAATAAATTTTCTTTTGATAAATCGGTAAGTAAGATGTTTTTAAGCCATTCTTTAAATTCCTTATCAAAATTAATAAATGAATAATAGTGTCCTTCAACGCCAAGGAAATTATCTCTGACAGGATCTGGATTTTTTTCTTTTGATTTTTCTAAAGAATAAAAATTCAATTCATCATTATAGCCAAAATTTTCTATTAGAATTTTGTTGTTTAAATCGATGAGAAACTCTTTTCCGCCAATCCAGAAAAAATGTTCTCCATCTTTTTGTTTCGTGGCACCTTTTAGTACTGTAATCATTCCGTTTTTCACATTTGATAAACTACTGTATTCAGCCGGAATAACTATTTTTCCTTCACCATTAAACAAGCCCATTTGATCTGTTTTAGGATCTTTAAATCGAATAAAACCTTCATTTTCGCAATCTGGCCCATTATCGAAAATATATAAACTGTCACGTCCAACTATTTTTCCGGTTTTAGTTAAATAATAGCTTTTCCAGCTTTGATTTTCTTCTTCGCTAACAGCAATTATATTTTCGAATTTATGAGCAATAGTAAGCCCCATAAATTTTGGTTCTATTTTGATGTTGCCATTTTTATCTTTAAATCCCAGATGGGTTGTGTCTTTGTCCCAAAATGAAATCCAGACATCTTTCTGTTGTGCAAATATTGTACAGGTTATCAATAAGAAGATATGGAGCAGAATTAATTTTTTCATTGTAAGATTTTAATTTTTAGTGTCTCCAAATTGATTTTCTTTCGCTTCTTCAAAACAATCTGAGCATAATATTTTAAAATCGGCTATGGTTTCAAAGGTATCATTCCATTCTTCGCCGTTGTCTAGTAACCATTGTTCACATGCACCACACCAGGCAATTTGAGGAAGATCTTCTTCTGCCTCTGAATAGAAAAAACCAACTTTTTCTTTGTTGTCTATCGCCATTGCAATATGAATACAGGAAAAAGACATTTCTTTTGATCCATGTTGCTCGCATAAAACTTTTTCAATCATATTTTATCTATTTCAATGAGGTTTTCAATTTGCTTTGTAGCTAATATATAAATATAATCTGATTACTTCCTGAATAAAAAACAGAAAACCCGACAGATTTCTAAAATCTATCGGGTTTTAAATATGTAGTAATTAAGAATCCAAATTTAGAATCTAAAATCTATCCCGAAGCCTCGGGACTGAAATCTAAAATTATTAATATCTGTAGTACTCTGGTTTGAATGGACCTTCAACCGGAACGCCAATATAAGCAGCCTGATCGTCACGTAAAGTTTCCAATTCAACTCCTAATTTAGCTAAGTGTAAAGCAGCAACTTTTTCATCTAAATGTTTTGGTAACATATAAACGTCATTGTTGTAAGCGGCGCTGTTTTTCCATAATTCGATTTGTGCCAAAGTCTGGTTTGTAAATGAGTTACTCATTACAAAACTTGGGTGACCTGTAGCACAGCCAAGGTTTACTAAACGGCCTTCAGCAAGAATGATGATGTCTTTTCCAGCGATAGTATATTTGTCAACCTGAGGTTTGATTTCGATTTTTGAAGCACCGTGGTTTTTGTTCAACCAAGCCATATCAATTTCGTTATCAAAGTGTCCGATGTTACAAACAACAGTTTTGTCTTTCATTTGCTCGAAATGCTCTCCAAGAACGATATCTTTATTTCCTGTAGTTGTAATGATGATATCAGCATTTGCAATTACAGTATTTAATTTTTTAACTTCATAACCGTCCATTGCAGCTTGTAAAGCACAAATTGGGTCAATTTCAGTAACAGTTACAATAGATCCAGCACCTCTGAAAGAAGCAGCAGTTCCTTTTCCAACATCACCATACCCACAAACGATAACTCTTTTTCCAGCTAACATTAAGTCAGTTGCACGACGAACTGCATCTACTGCAGATTCTTTACAACCGTATTTGTTATCAAATTTAGATTTAGTAACAGAGTCGTTAATGTTAATTGCAGGCATTGGTAAAGTTCCGGCTTTTACTCTTTCGTAAAGTCTGTGAACTCCGGTTGTAGTTTCTTCAGATAAACCTTTGATTCCAGGAACCAATTCCGGGAAACGATCAATAACCATGTTTGTTAAATCTCCACCGTCATCAAGAATCATGTTCAATGGTTTTCTGTCTTCACCAAAGAATAAAGTTTGCTCAATACACCAGTCAAATGATTGCTCATCAAGACCTTTCCAGGCATAAACCTGAATTCCTGCAGCAGCGATTGCTGCAGCAGCCTGATCCTGAGTAGAGAAAATGTTACAAGAAGACCAAGTAACTTCTGCGCCAAGAGCGATTAAAGTTTCGATCAAAACAGCAGTTTGAATCGTCATGTGCAAACATCCAGCGATACGAGCACCTTTAAGAGGCTGTTCGTCTTTATATTCAGCACGAAGTGCCATTAAACCTGGCATTTCAGCTTCAGCTAGTTCAATTTCTTTTCTTCCCCAAGCCGCTAGAGAAATATCTTTTACTTTGAAAGCCACATAAGGCGTAGTTGTAGTACTCATTTATAATATATTTGTATATGTAGAATTTTTGCAAATTTACGGAATAGCTTTTTAATTTTGACTATTTCTGTAAGATTTGTGAAATGTTTAATTTCTTAATATTTAGAACATTAGTTTCGAAATTGTTTTTCACCATTTAAGTTATATAAGTTCATTTAAAGATTTTTAACTATGCATTTGCTGCTAATTGCCTGAATTATTTCACCGTATAAGTGATATAAGTTCATTTAAAAAGATTCTTCATTATCACTTTTTAAATTACGAATTGCTTAAATTTACTAATGATATTTTTAGACACAAAATAGATTTACTTACAGCACTTATATGGTTTTAAAATTGTGGCAGATATTTAAGTGCTCCAATTCATAATTAACAATTCATAATTCATAATTAAAAAAAGAATGCCTCTATTTCAAACTATACAATGCAACGAAACTACCAAACTTTTAATTTGGGAAATAACCGAATCTTTTGAGGAGTTATTGAACAGCGTGGTTTTAAAAGAGAAAACGCAGAAACGATTAAACGGAATGAAATCTCAGTTGCATCAGCGCGCTTTTTTGAGTGTTCGTATGCTGATTCAGGAAATGGGTTTTACAGATCATGATTTGCATTATGACGAATTCGGAAAACCTTATTTTGATTGTCACAATTATATTTCGATTACGCATTCGTATCATTTCGCGGCCATAATTATCAGCCATGAAACGGTTGGAATTGATATGGAATTGCAACGAGAAAAAATCCTGCGTATCGCCGACAAATTTGTTGATACTGAATTTGATTATTTGAATACAAACGCATTAGAGGAATACATAAAAAAACTCACAGTAATCTGGGGAGCGAAAGAAGCAATTTTCAAAATCAGAAACGAAAAGGGGATCAGTTTTAAAGATCATATTCAAGTTGAAGATTTTTCTTTAAACGAAAGTCAAACAAATGCAAGTCTTCATTTTGATAATCTTGTAAAAGATTTTGATGTGCATTACAAAGAAATAAAATCAGATAATTTTGATGATACTTTTACTTTGGTTTATGCTTTTGAGAAATAGTTTTTTTTCAAATTCCAATAATAGAAATTCCAAATTCCAAAATTGACAACAGTCTTGTCATTTCGACCGAAGGGAGAAATCACACTAGAAATTCCGCAAAGAAAATCGCCAATCTAGGTCGAGTTTCGAGTGTGATTTCTCCCTTCGGTCGAAATGACAAAAAATGAACTTAGTTTAAAGAATCAAAAGAACTCTCACCCATCTTCTTACGATGTTCAAACATACTCATATATAAAAAAGTACTCATTTTTCTCGCACGTCTTTTAAGTGTGTCTGCATTCTCGCCTTCAAAGTGTTCGTCGATGGTTTGAAACCAATGATTCAGCCAAATTCCAAACACATCAGCCGTAATATTGCTTTCAAAGCGGGCATCAACTTCATTATGCACCTCATGCGGATTGCCTTTGTATTTTTTGACTGCAAATAAATTGGTTTCCCAAAAATCAGTCAGTTTTTCCAGATGTTTTTCCCAATCTTTTATCATGGTATTAAAATAAAAGCCGATTTCTTCATCGGCTCTTATTTTAGCATAAAACTGTTCCATCAAAAAAGAAATATCAGCTCTGTTCTCTATTTGTTTTGTCATAATATAAAATTGTTCACGATTATGAATAAGATGCTTAATATAACACTTGTTAGAATGAAATTAAAAACCACTTTGTGTTTCATTTGTGCTAAAATTGAGGTATTTGCTAATATACAAGCCAAAACAATAATAGCGAGTTGAAACATTTGCCCAATTGATGTTCCGTGAGATAAAATATACATCGCTGCAGTTGCGCCTAAACAGCTTTGGCCAATTACAGCCATTGTTGCAGAACCGATATAATTTTTATTGAAATTTTCGAATGTTGTTTGATAAAGTGTCATGGTATTTCGTTTTTATATTAACAAAGGTACATGCACTTTCGATCTCCATTTTATGACTAAAATCATAAAACAAAAACTTTTTTATCTGTATACTTTTCTGTTTATAATCTTCAAAACACCTTTTTTTTCCAAAGCTTTAATAGTTCTGATAACGGTTTCTACACGCAATCCCGTTAAATCTCCAATTTGTTGTCTGGTAAAATTGATGAGGTACCCGTTTTCGTCTTTTTTGAAATTGAAATAGGCAATTCCGTGATCCATTAATTTTAAAACACGATGTTCCGGTTCCTGCGTTGACATTTCTGCCGCCATAACCGATTTATAATACAATCGCTGCGCCAGATTCTGGATTATTTTAATGCTTACAAAGGGATTTTCTTCCAGCAGTTTCATGAAATTATTTTTTGAAAGAAGAAGTACTTCTGAATCTTCAACCGCAATGGCATTCGCCGGATAATTTTGGTTTAAAAACAAAGGAGGTTCACCAAAAGACTGCTCTTTATAGAAAATCCCCTGAATAAATTCCCTTCCGTCATCATTGTAATTGCTCATTTTTACTTCTCCGGAAATAATCTGATAATAATGTGCGGGTAGATTTCCTTCTTCAAAAATAACAGTCGTTTTATCAAAAGATTTCTTCAAGGCGCCATATTTTTCTAATAATTCAGTAGCAATCATAATTTCGTTTTTTAGATCGTAAAAGCCTTCACGCAAATATAATTCATTCAAAATTGTTCTTCTGCATTAAAAAACTTTTACTTTTACGGCCATTATGCAACAAAAAATACCCAACATCTACACGCAAATTATTCAAGCCAAAAATAAAGGGCAAAAATTACTTGCCATACTTTTAGATCCGGATAAGATTGCTTTGGAGAATATCGAAAATTTATTGCTTAAAATAAATCAATCGCCTGCAACTCACATTTTTGTGGGCGGAAGCATTGTAAAAGCCACAATTTTAGAAGAGTTAATTACTCAGTTAAAACAAAAAACAAATTTACCCGTTGTTATATTTCCGGGTGATCCTTCGCAAATTTCACCTCAGGCAGATGCTATTTTGTTCTTATCGTTATTGTCAGGAAGAAACCCCGATTATTTAATAGAATATCAGGTTCAGGCTGCACCAATTTTGAATAAAATGAAGCTTGAAGTAATTTCAACAGGCTATATTTTAATAGAAAGCGGGAATGAAACAGCCGTAGCCCGAGTGAGTAAAACAGAACCTTTGAATAGGGATAATCTCGATTTGGTTTTGGCAACCGCACAGGCTGGAGAAATGCTGGGAAACAAATTAATTTATCTCGAAGCGGGGAGTGGCGCCAAGAAAGCCGTTCCGCTGGAAATGATTGGGTTGATTTCGCAAAATATTAAAATTCCTATAATTGTTGGAGGAGGAATTGTAGATTTGCACGGAATTCAAAAGGCGTATAATGCCGGTGCAGATTTAGTTGTAATAGGAACCGCTTTTGAAAACAACAGTCATTTTTTCGAATCATAAAAGAATAAAATAACAGCCAAACACAAACCCCAAATGATTGATTTTTTTCTAGAAGGTTATAAAAACGCTCCTTTATGGCATATTGCCTTAGAGTTTCTTGTTTTTGTGTTCGGAATTTTAAGCGTTTGGTTTGCTAAAAAAGAAAATATCTGGGTATATCCAACCGGTTTAATTGCAACGGTAATTTCGGTTTATCTTTTATATGTTGCAGGTTATATTGGCGATATGATTATTAATGCTTATTTTTCGATTATGAGCATTTACGGCTGGTATGTTTGGGCAAAAGGCGGAACTGTTGAGGACAATTTGCCTATTACACGAACGAATCTTAATGAAAAATTAATTGGAGTTCTATTATTTTTTGTAACCATTTTTGTAGTTTTCGGCATTTATAAATATTTTGATTACGAGATTCATAATGACAATTATGTTGATATGATTTCGTCAGGAATATTTTTCGCAGGAATGTGGTACATGGCCAAAAAGAAAATCGAGAACTGGACACTTTGGATTATTGGTGATATTATTGTTGTGCCCCTTTATGCTTATCGCGGTTTAGGGATGTTATCGCTTCAATATTTAATTTTTACAATTTTAGCTATTTCAGCTTATTTAGAATGGAGAAAAATCTTAGACAGCAAAAAACAGCTATAATAAAAATTGCATTGTTTGGCCCTGAAAGTACAGGCAAAACAACTTTGGCAAAACAACTTGCCGCCTATTACGAAACCGAATGGGTTCCTGAATTTGCACGTGATTATCTGCAAAAAAAGTGGGAAGAAAACCAACATATTTGCGTGGCAGATGATATGCTCCCAATTGCTTACGGACAAGTTTCATTAGAAAATGAGAAACTTTCTTTATCTAAAAAATACTTGTTTTGCGATACCAACTTAATGGTAACCAAAGTTTTTTCTGAAGTATATTATGGTTTTTGTGATCCGCTTTTAAACGAAGCCGCTTTAGAGCATGAATATGATTTGTTTTTCCTGACCGATATTGATGTTCCTTGGGAGAAAGATGACATACGGGATAAAGCAGAAGGCAGAGAAACCGTTTTTTCTGTTTTTAAACAAACCTTGATAGACAATAAAAAGCCATTTATAACCCTTTCTGGGAATAAAGAAAGCCGATTGGCCAAAGCAACTGCTATTATCGATAACTTGACGATTGCAAAAGAACGTGGTTTTTCATCTTATGATTTTGTTGAAATTTACAATCACGGAGTTTCTATTGATAACGTTTTAAAACAGCTGCAAGCCTTTGAAAATGGCATCTTAAAAAGTAATTTAACAAGCCCGGCAACCATCAATAACGGAATTTTAAGCTTAACGGAACAAGATTTTGAAGCCAAAGCTGATTTTTTTGACCTTCAGAAATCGAAATTAAAACTAAAGAAATTTGTTCCGGCTTCTGGCGCAGCAAGCCGAATGTTTAAGTTTTTAAATACGTTTTTGAATGATTTTAATTTTCAGAAAGAAACAATAAACGCCTATATAAACAGGAAAAAAGACAGCAATTTATCGATTTTTATAGTAGCGATGGATAAGTTTCCTTTTTTTGAAGCTTTGGATCAAAAACTGAGAGAAGTTTATCCTGATTTTGAAACTTTAGAAAGAGATTATAAAAATTATTATTTTATAAAATTACTGCTGTCACCTGATTATTTTGATTTTGCAAATAAGCCAAAAGCAGTTTTGCCATTTCATAAATATAAAACGCATATTGCAAATCCTATTGAAGAACATTTAAACGAATGTGTGCATTATGCTACCGCAAATCAGGTGTCAAATTTGCATTTTACGGTTTCAGAAATACATCAGACTCTATTTGAAAATTGTGTTGATTTAGTTAAGGACAAAATAGAAAATGAATCCGGAACTAAAATTAACATTGGCTATTCTTATCAAAATAAAAGCACTGATTCCATTACGGTTGATGTCAACAATAAGATGGTTCGAAACAAAGACGGCGAATTAATTTTTAGACCGGGAGGACACGGAGCATTAATTGAAAACCTGAATGAACTTGATTCAGATATTATTTTTATTAAGAACATCGATAATGTAATTCAAAATCATATTGATAAAATTACTTTATATAAAAAAGCTCTTGCGGGAATTTTAATTGAAACTCAGCAAAAGGTTTTTGGCTATTTAAAAGATATTGAAAATCAGGAAATAGAACAAAATCATATTGATGAAATTGTTCCCTTTTTAAAGCAGCAGCTCAATATTAATTTATCAAATGATTTTAATAAATTTACGTTTGAAAATAAAATCATTAAAATTAAAGAGTTGTTAGACAGGCCAATTCGCGTTTGTGGAATGGTTAGAAATGAAGGAGAACCCGGTGGTGGACCTTTCTGGGTAATGAACGAAAGAGGTACAGTTTCGCTTCAAATTGTAGAAACATCTCAGGTAGATTTAAATAACAAAAAACAAGCTCAGATTTTGGCGGAAGCAACCCATTTTAATCCGGTTGATTTGGTTTGCGGTATCAAAAATTATAAAACCGAAAAGTTTGATTTAACGCAATTTGTAGATCATAAAGCAGGATTTATTGTAGAAAAAAGTGTTGAAGGAAAAACAGTTAAAAGTTATGAATTACCAGGCTTATGGAATGGCGCAATGGCAAACTGGCTCACTATTTTTGTTGCAGTTCCGTTAATAACTTTTAATCCGGTAAAAACGGTAAATGATTTATTAAAACCTGCACATCAACCACAATAATGGATTCAGAAAAAATCATATCAGAGTTAAGTTTTAAAGCAGTTCGAAGCAGCGGTGCCGGCGGACAAAACGTAAACAAAGTTTCATCAAAAGTGGTTTTGACTTTTGATTTAGATGCTTCGCAGGCTTTATCTGAAGAAGAAAAATTGCTTTTGCAAACGAATATTGGTGCAAGATTAACAACTGAAAATATCCTGATTTTAAATTGTGATGAAGACAGAAGTCAGCTTAAAAATAAAGAAATTGTTGTAAAGCGTTTTTTGGAAATTATCAAAAAAGGATTATTCGTTCCGAAAGTTCGTAAAGCAACTAAGATTCCGAAATCTGTAATTAAAAAGAGAATTAAGGATAAAAAGAATATCTCTGAGATTAAACAATCGAGGAGAAAGCCGAACTTAGATTAACATAGTTCAAATAAAAATCAATTGAAATGCGTAAAATTTTTAATTTCTTCGTTATAGTTTTTGCATCTATTTTGATTGCAGGAATTTATGGGATTCTTCACGACCAAATTACATATATAATTTCACCGGAATATTACACGCTTTTTAAATTTGAACAATTCGGAATAAATGAGTTCGGAATTTTAAATGAAAAAGTAAAAGTAGGAATCGTAGGTTTCTTGGCAACATGGTGGGTTGGATTGATTCTTGGAATTGTATATGCATTCGTTTCTTTGTTCTTCAATTCTAGAAATAAATTAAAAGTTACTTTAAAATCTATTTTCTTAAACATTAGTATTACTGTGATTTTTGGCTTTTTTGGTTTTATATGGGGAACTATATTTTTAAGGAAAGAAAATCTAAGTTGGTATATTCCAGATAAAACGATTAACATTCAGGATTTCATAAATGTGGGTTCAATTCATAACTTTGGATATCTTGGTGGCTTGTTCGGATTGATTTTTGGTGTTTATTTTCAGATTAAAAATCTAAAAAGCAAGGATGTTATTGCAAAAGAAGTAATGTTGTAAATTTCAAATTGATTTATTGTAATTGATTTTTGCCATTGTCTTTTGATTTTTGAAATTTTTAATTCTACATTTGCACTGTCTCAAAGGGGTGCTCTAAATAACGAGCTGAGATCATACCCAACGAACCTGAGCGAGTAATGTCGCTAAGGGAAATACACGACAATTGTAGCGTACATACTATTTTGTAGTGGAAACACATTTATTAATTTAACAAAAAGAATAATTCCCCCTTTTATTCGTAATTTTTTTACGGATGAAAACATTTTTTAAAGGTGCTTTAAAAGGTACAAAGTTGCAAAGTTGCAAAGGTTCAAAGCTGAACAACAAATCTATTTTCTTTCTTCTATTTTCTTTCTTCTTTACTCTAATGTCTTTTGCTCAAGAACAGGATTCTACCAAAGTCAATAAGCTTGACGATGTGTTGGTTTCTGCAGTTCGTGTTACTGCAAAAACTCCGGTTACGTTTAGTAATTTGGACAAAAAAGATATTAAATATCGAAATCTCGGTCAGGATATTCCAATTTTAATGAATTATTTGCCTTCTGTTGTTACAACTTCTGACGCCGGAAATGGTTTTGGTTATACCGGAATCAGAGTCCGCGGAAGCGATGCAACAAGAGTGAATGTTACCATAAACGGAATTCCGTACAACGATGCCGAAAGTCAGGGAACATTTTGGGTAAACATGCCTGATTTTGCTTCTTCTGTAGAAAGTTTGCAATTGCAGCGCGGTGTTGGAACTTCTACAAATGGTTCTTCGGCTTTTGGCGCGAGTTTAAACATGCTTACAGACAATTACGCTTCAAAAGCAAATGGAGAAATCTCCAGTTCGTACGGTAGTTTTAATTCGAATAAAAACACAGTAAAATTTAGTACAGGTTTATTAAACGATCATTTTGAATTGGCCGGACGTTTATCTACGCTAAAATCTGATGGTTATATTGACAGAGCAAGTTCTGATTTGAAATCGTATTTTTTGCAAGGAAGCTATGTTGGAAAAACGACTTTAATCAAAGCATTGGTTTTTGGCGGAACTGAAAAAACATACCAATCCTGGAACGGTATCGATGCTGAAACTTTAAATTCAAATCGCACTTATAACTCTGCTGGAGAATATACAGATGAAGCCGGAAATACGCGTTATTACGATAATGAAACCGATAATTACCAGCAAGACCATTATCAATTGCATTGGAGTGAATCTTTTTCGGATAAATGGAGCACAAACTTAGCGCTTCATTATACTAAAGGAAAAGGATATTACGAAAACTATAAATATGATGAACCGGTTGAAGGTTATGGACCAATTGAACCAACTAAAACAGTTGAAAATGACTCGGGAGAATTGGTTCCGGGAACGGATTTAATACGTCAAAAATGGTTAGACAATGATTTTTACGGAACTACATTTTCTGTAAAATACAAAGATGAAAAGTTTGATGTAATCTTAGGGGGAGGCTGGAACAAATATGAAGGCGATCATTACGGCAAAGTAATCTGGGCAAGAAATTCTGCGCAATCAGAATTGGGAGATCATTATTATGATGATTTTTCGACAAAAACAGACGGAAATATTTTCGCGAAAGCAAATTATCAATTCACAGAAAAATTAAGTTTTTACGGAGATTTGCAATACCGAAATGTACAATATAAAGCCAATAGTATTGAAACTGGTTTGGTTGATGACAACTTCAATTTCTTTAATCCTAAAGCAGGTTTAAATTATGAAATCAATCAAAAAAGCAACCTTTATTTTTCATACGCCAGAGCAAATCGTGAACCAAACAGAACCGATTATGAAGGCGGAAATGTAAAACCTGAAAAATTGAATGATTTTGAGTTAGGCTGGAGATTTAATTCGGAGAAATTTCAACTGAATTCGAATTTCTATTATATGGCATACAAAGATCAGTTGATTTTAACGGGAACCTTAGATGATGTTGGATCGCCAATTCGTTCAAACAGTGAAAAAAGTTACCGATTAGGATTAGAAGTTGATGTAACAATTAAACTTTCAGAGAAATTTATGCTGCGTCCGAACTTTACTTTAAGTGATAATAAAAATGTTGATTTGGCTGTTGAAGGGCAAAATTACGGTACAACAGCTATCGCATATTCGCCTGAAATAATTGCCGGAAATATTATTGTATACAGCCCAATTGAAAGTTTGCATATTTCGTTATTGCAAAAATATGTTGGCGAACAATACATGAATAATATCGAATTGCCGGAAGCTAAACTGGCAGATTATTTTGTAAACGACTTAAATGTTTCTTTTGAAATTAAACCAAATTCTGTTTTTAAATCGATAATGATTACTGGTTTGGTAAATAATATTCTGGATAAAAAATATGTTTCAAACGGATATATGTATGATGTTTATCCATACTATTATCCTCAGGCGGGAATTAATTTCTTAGCCGGATTAACTTTAAAATTCTAATATTAGCAGAAACAAAAAAGCCTGAAAGTTTTAAATTTTCAGGTTTTTTTATTAGTTATAAACGTGAACAGATGTTCCGGATAATTCAACCCGATATTGTTTCATTGGATATTCCTGGCCGCCAAGTCCTGTAAATAAATTGTAAGTAGTTTTATCGCAGGAACAAACCGCGTAGATACCATCAATTGTCATAGCAGTACATTCTGTTAGAGGCATATTTGGACATGCAGCATCAAAAGCCGTATAAGTTCCTTCACCTGTTTTCATTACAATAATACCTTTTGCTCCGTAACCCGAAACATACACAGGATTACTGGGATATATAAGATTATTGTATGCCGGCAGACTTGTATTAAGATAAACATTTACCGAATAGTTAGGTATGTTAGGATTGTTGCTGCTTCTGTTATTGTCACTACAAGACAACAGTACACCGCTTAATACGATAAAGAGCCAGATTTTTTTCATTATTTTAAAAAGTATTAGTGAAACAAAATTAAATTATTTAGATTTGAATTCTATATGATTAACATATAATTATGTACTATTAAAAATAATAGTATATTTGTAATACAAAATCCCGTCCCGATGGGATTTTTTGTATTTATATAAACGATGAAGTTATGAGTAAAGTATCTTATTATACGGCAGAAGGATTAAAAAAATTAAAAGATGAATTGGAGCACTTAAAAAGTGTAATGCGTCCAAAGGCATCTCAAGATATAGCAGAAGCAAGAGACAAAGGTGATTTATCTGAAAATGCAGAATATGATGCCGCCAAAGAAGCGCAAGGTTTATTAGAAATGAGAATTGCTAAACTGGAAGAAGTATATTCGAATGCCAGATTAATTGACGAATCACAATTAGATGTTTCGAAAGCATTGGTACTTTCTAATGTAAAAATTAAAAACCAAAGCAACGGAATGGAAATGAAATATACACTTGTTGCTGAAAGTGAAGCTGATTTGAAAACCGGAAAAATTTCGGTAACTTCTCCTATTGGAAAAGGTTTACTTGGAAAATCTGTTGGTGAAGTAGCTGAAATTACAGTGCCAAACGGAGTTCTTAAATTTGAAATTCTTGAAATTTCAAGAGACTAAATTTTTTAAGTGTTTAACCGTTTAATCGTTCAATCGGTTAATCGGATAAACAAATAAACGATTAAACAAATAAACAATGAGCATATTTACCAAAATAGTTGACGGAGAAATTCCAGCTTATAAAATTGCCGAAGACGAAAATTATCTGGCATTTTTAGATGTAAATCCAAATGCAAAAGGACATACGCTTTGTATTCCAAAACAAGAAATCAATAAGATTTTTGATATGGAAGACGAGTTGTATTTAGGATTAATGAAATTCTCCAAGAAAATTGCAATTGCTTTAGAAAAAACCGTTCCCTGCAAAAGAGTTGGAATGGCAGTTGTAGGTTTAGAAGTTCCGCACGCACACGTTCATTTAATTCCGTTAAACGAAATGGATGAAATGCGTTTTCATAATAAAGTATCGCTTTCGAAAGAAGAATTTGGGGCTTTGGCCAAAAGTATTCAGGCGAATTTGTAAATATAAAGTTAGACTTAGTAAAGTTATGTCAGGCTGAGCGGAGAGTCGAAGCCCCGTTTTAATTGGACACAAAGGACTTCGACTCCGCTCATCCTGACAAAAAAAGATCACTAGTTTAATAAAAGAATAAAAAAGTGTAGTAGAAAATAATTTTACTACACTTTTTTATTTAACTGAACCTGAAAAGTAGTTCCTTTTCCTATTTCAGAATGTAGCACTTTTATTTTTCCGCCGTGATATTCGACAACAATTCTTTTGGTTAAAGAAAGTCCCAATCCCCAACCGCGTTTTTTTGTGGTAAAACCGGGTTCGAATATGGTTTTGAATTGTTTTTTCTGAATTCCGGTACCGGAATCTTTTACATTTATTTTTACATGATTTGTATCCTGCTCGATTTGAAGGTTTAAAGTCCCTTTTCCTTTCATGGCATCGATAGCATTTTTAACCAAATTTTCTATTGTCCAGCTGTGTAAAGTTGGATTTATCATCACCATAATAGGTTCGTTTGGCGCATTATATGAAAACTCAACTTGTTTAGAAAAACGCGATTGTAGATATTCGTACGAATTTAAAGTTTCTTCAACGATATCATGAAGTTCTACAACAGGAACGGAACCAATTTTAGAAAAACGATCTGTAATGGTTTGCAGGCGTTCGATGTCTTTTTGAATTTCAAAAGTGATGGATTGGTCGATTTCTTCGGTCTTTAAAATTTCAACCCAGCCAATTAATGAGGATAACGGCGTACCAATTTGATGCGCGGTTTCTTTTGCCATTCCCGCCCAAAGTTTGTTTTGGGTCGCCATTTTGGTACTCTTGTAAAAGTTATAAATCAAAGCACCAAATAAAAAGAAAATCAGCAATAAAGCAATTGGATAATATTTCAGTTTATTGAGTAAAGCCGAATTCCCGTAATATAATTTCTGGTATTTTCCGGGAGAATATTCAAATATAATAGGCTCATTTTCATTTTTTAAATTCCTTAAAAACTGCATTGATTTTTTTTCGTCGTTTAAAATTTCATCAGGAACATTTCTCGTAGTAAGAATCTTGTCGTACATTGTTAATATTACCGGAATAGAAGTATTATTGCTCGAAATCTGAAGCGGAAGTTCAAGATCAGTATTTTCATCGGCATTAATAAGCGCAATTTGGGCATTCGCCAAAAGTTTCATTTTTATTCTTTCTTCATTTTTAAAAATTTGAAAAAATGTATAAGTGTTCCAGAGAATCAGGGAAATGATTGTAAAGGAAATAAAAATGATTATCCAGCGGGTTGTATTTCTTCTTTCAGAAAAAGACATAAATTAATTTTTGAGGTATAAATATAACGAAATTTACACATTTAATATTTTGTAATCGTTTAAAGATTTTTTTGTTTTAAGGTCAAAACTATTTCTTTGGCAGAAACGATTTCTATACTTTTGTAGTAACCAAAACGAGCTTTGGTTTAAAAGAAAAAATTATGATTAGCATTAATCCAAAAGAAATTCCAACAGCAAAATTGCATGGTTATCTGCAAAGTGCCGTTGGGCCAAGACCTATTGCTTTTGCAAGTACAATTAGCGCGAAAGGGATTCCAAATTTATCGCCTTTCAGTTTCTTTAATGTTTTTAGTGCCAATCCGCCAATTTTGGTTTTTTCGCCGGCTCGACGTGTTCGCGACAATACTGTAAAACACACTTTGGTTAATATTGAAGCCACGCGCGAAGTTGTAATAAATGTTGTAAATTACGATCTGGTACAGCAAACTTCACTGGCAAGTACAGAATATGCTGAAGGTGTAAACGAATTTATAAAAGCCGGATTAACACAAATTCCTTCAGATTTGGTAAAACCGTATCGTGTAAAAGAATCCCCGGTGCAGTTTGAGTGCAAAGTCACGCAAATAATTCCGTTAGGAACAGAAGGCGGAGCAGGGAATCTGATACTTTGTGAAGTGGTTAAAATGCACATTCACGAATCGGTTTTAGATGAAAACGGAGCAATCGACCAGCACAAAATTGACCTGGTTTCGAGATTGGGAAATAATTGGTATTCAAGATCTAATCAGGGACTTTTTGAAGTGCAAAAACCGCTTACAACTTTAGGGGTTGGAGTAGATGCGATTCCGAATTTTGTAAAAGAAAGTTCGGTTTTTGATGGAAACGATTTAGCTAAACTTGGCAATATTGAGTCCTTGCCTACAACGGAAGAAGTTAGTATATTTGTGAAGGAAAATTTTTCTGTGAAAGGAGTTTTAAGTTCCGATGATCAGCAAAAGATACATTTAGAAGCTAAAAAGTACCTTGATAAAGAAGATGTTACATCAGCATGGAAAGTGCTTTTGGCAAAGAAATAAGAAAAGAAACAATAATTAATATAGACGAAGATGGAAGTTACAGGAAAAGTAAAAGTGGTTAACCCGGAGCAACAAGTTAGTGCCTCATTTAAAAAAAGAGAATTAGTTGTTACTACTGATGAGCAATATCCACAACACATATTAATCGAATTTACACAAGATAAATGCGATTTATTGAGTAGCTATAAGCAAGGAGAGGCCGTGAAAGTTTCTATCAATTTAAGAGGAAGAGAATGGGTTAATCCACAAGGAGAAACCAGATATTTCAATAGTATTCAAGGTTGGAGAATCGAAAGAGTAGCACCGGAAGGAGCTGCACAAACTCCACCAATGCCTGCTGCAGAAGCATTTGCTCCGGCTACTAATTTAAACGAAGACGAACCAGACGATTTACCATTCTAAAAAAGAGTTAAATCTCAAAGTTTAAATTCCAAATTCCAATTCATGAAAATGTTTAATTGGGATTTGGGATTTTTTGTATCGTTTAAACTTTTGTCAAAGTTTTAAACTTTGACAAAAGTTTCTCAAGCAGTTGGAATTTGGTCCCGAAGTTTCGGGATTATATTGAAATTTCTTTTTTATAATTTTTAAAATGTATTACATAATCAAAGATTTATATTTTCCACCCGTTTCAGAAGCCGATGAAGAAGGTATTCTGGCGATTGGCGGTGACTTAAATCCGGAGCGATTGCAATTGGCATACAAAAGCGGAATTTTTCCTTGGTTTAACGAAGGAGAACCCATTTTGTGGTGGTCACCGGATCCGCGAATGGTTTTGTTTCCCGATGAATTGATTGTTTCAAAAAGTATGCGTAATGTTTTGAACAGAAAGCAGTTTACAGTAACTTTCAATCAAAATTTCAAAGAAGTAATTTCGAATTGCCAGAAAATAAAACGTGAAGGCCAAAACGGAACTTGGATTTCAAACGAAATGATCGAGGCTTATTGTCAATTACATGCGCAGGGAATTGCAAAATCTGTTGAGGTTTGGCAGGATGAGGTTTTGGTTGGCGGTTTGTACGGTATAGATTTAGGTCATGTTTTTTGTGGCGAAAGTATGTTTTCGAAGGTATCAAATGCTTCAAAAGTGGCTTTTATATCTTTGGTGAACTATTTAATAGAAAGAGATTATAAACTTTTAGATTGTCAGGTTTATAATTCGCATTTAGAAAGTTTAGGCTGTCGCGAAATTGATCGTGAAGAATTTATGTTTATTTTAGAAAATCAGAAAGAATGAGTGCGATTTACACTGTAAAAGAAATTTATATTTATCCGATAAAAAGCCTTGCTGCAATTAGCTGTGAACAAGCTTTTGCCGAAGAAATGGGTTTTGAAAACGACCGAAGATGGATGTTGATTAATGCTGAAAATCTGCATGTAACACAAAGAGAGCATCCAATTTTGAGTCAGTTTTATCCTCAAATTTCAAATGGAAAAATCAGTATTACTTTTGAAGGTCACCAACATGAATTTTCAGTAAATGAGCATTTAGATGAGTCAATAAATACAAAAGTCTGGGAAGATAAAAGCGAGGTTGTTGAAGTGAATAAAACAACTTCAGAATGGTTTAGCGAACTTTTGGGTTTTGAATGTAAATTGGTAAAAATCATAAAAAGCGGCGATCGTAAACATGAAAGTTCAAGACTAAAGGAAACTTTTAATGTAAGTCTTGCCGATGGATATCCATATTTATTAATAGGAACGGAAAGTGTAGATTTTTTAAATGAAAAACTGGAAGATAAAATTACGGTTTTACGATTTCGTCCTAATATTGTAATAAGCAGTCAAAAAGCACATGAAGAAGATGATTTCGACACTTTCAAAATTGGCGAAGTTCAGTTTAAAAATGTAAAACCTTGCGGAAGATGTATTATGGTAAATAATGATCCTCAAAAAGGCGTCATAAAAAAAGAACCTCTAAAAACGTTGAGCAAATACAGAAACGTAAATAATTCAGTTTTATTCGGAACCAATATTGTGAGTTTAAATAACGGATTAATTACAGTGGGAGATGAAATTGTTTTCTAGAAATTCAATTTTGTAAAACTCCAATTCAATGTGTTAAAAATCACCAATTCATTTTTTAAAGCTGGTAAACCTAAAATTACTTTAAGAGTTTCGTGCGCCATCATAGTACCGATAATTCCGGGTAAAGTTCCTAAAACGCCGTTTAAATTACAATTGGGCACATCTTTCGGATCTGGCATTTCAGGAAATAAATCCCGTAAATTTTTACTTCCGTTATGGTTAAAAACCGCGATCTGACCTTCAAATTTTAAAATGCTTCCATAAACCAAAGTTTTTTTGAGTTTAACACAAGTATCATTCACCAAATAACGGGTTGTAAAATTATCTGAACCATCGACCACAATATCATATTGCTGAATTATTTCTGAAGCATTTTCTAAAGTCATTTTTTCAGGAATTGCAATAACATCAATCAACGGATTTAGTTTTGAAACTACTTCTTTTGCAACGAGAGCCTTCAATTGACCAATTTCATTTTCAGTATATAAAATTTGTCGGTGCAAATTATGAATTTCAATCTTATCAAAATCCATAATTCCGATACAACCAACTCCGGCAGTCGAAATATATTGCAAAATCGGACAGCCTAAACCGCCAGCACCAATTACCAAAACGCGTGCTTTTTTAAGTTTTTCCTGACCTTCATCTCCAATTTCAGGTAATATGGTTTGTCTGTTATACCTGAGAAATTCTTGTATAATACTCATTTTTAAATTTTAGATTGTTGATTTTAGATTGTTGATTTTAGTCCCGAAGCTTCGGGATGGAATTTAGATTTTGGAATTTCTAACTATAGCTTTTGTCCCAATCTTTCCAAACAGGTTCATAGCCAGAATTTATTATAATTTTTGCCATTTCCTGTGCAGAACGTTCGTCACTAATTTCAAATTGTTCCAAAGATTGCGGATCAACAACATAACCACCCGGATTTGTTTTAGAACCCGCACTCATACTGGTAACTCCAATCGGAATAATATTATTTCTGAATTTTTCGTTTTCACGTGTTGAAATCGAAATTTCCAGATCTTCATTCCACAATCGATACGCACAAATAAGCTGGGTCAAGTCTTTGTCATCCATAATAAAATTAGGCTCAATAATGCCTTCTGCGGGACGCAATCTGGGGAATGAAACTGAATATTTGGTTTGCCAGTATTTCTTTTGCAGATAATCTAAATGCAAAGCGTTAAAAAAACTATCTGTTCGCCAATCCTCCAAACCTAATAAAACGCCTAAACCTATTTTATGAATTCCCGCAGTTCCAATTCGGTCAGGAGTTTCCAATCTAAAATCGAAATTTGATTTTTTGCCTTTTGTATGGTATTTTTTGTAAACTTCCTGATGATAGGTTTCCTGATAGACCAAAACGGAATAAACACCTGCTTCATGTAAACGCTCATATTCTTCTGTAGAAAGCGGCTGAACTTCGACAGATATAATTGAAAACTGGTTTTTAATTAAAGCAATCGTATTTAAAAAATAATTAATATTTACGCTGTAATTTGCTTCTCCAGTGACCAATAAAACGTGATCAAAACCAAGATTTTTTAGGGCTTCAACTTCAATTTTAATTTCTGAATCTGAAAGTGTTTTTCGTTTGATTTTATTGTCTAAACTAAAGCCACAATAAGTACAAATGTTCTGGCATTCATTGCTTAAATAAAGCGGAGCATACATTTGAATGGTTTTTCCGAAACGGTTTTTAGTAATTTCATGGCATTCCTGTGCCATTTGTTCCAAATAATTTTGCGCAGCGGGAGAAATCAAAACTAAAAAATCATCGAGATTTCGTTTGGTTTTTGATAAAGAACGTTCGACATCTTTTGCCGTTGTCTGGTATATTTTAGATTGAATATTATCCCAATTATATTGCTCAAATAATGCTTTAAATGTTTTCATTGGATTTGGTTTTTTACCGCAAAGGCACTAAGGGTACGCAAAGTTCGCTAAGCTGCATGTTGTTTTTTTGACAATAAAGTCCGCAAAGCTTTGTGAGCTTTGCGTAAAACCTTGCAGACTTTACGGTTAAGAAAATTTATTCATATAAAAATGAAGTCAAAGGACTAGATGCAACAGCAAAATTATGCTGATTACCAATCTTAGCTTCAAATGCTTTTCGACCTGCAATTACAGCTTCCCTAAATGCTTCTGCCATTAATTTCGGGTTTCCGGCAACGGCAATTGCAGTGTTAACCAAAACAGCATCGGCACCAATTTCCATTGCTTTTGCAGCATCAGAGGGAGCACCGATTCCGGCATCAACTATTACAGGAACATTACTTTGTTCTATAATAATCTCCAGAAAATCAATTGTTTTTAAGCCTTTATTACTTCCAATTGGCGAGCCCAAAGGCATTACGGCAGCTGTTCCTGCATTTTCTAAATGTTTGCATAAAACAGGATCAGCATGAATGTATGGCAAAACAAAAAAACCAAGTTTAGCCAATTCTTCCGTCGCTTTTAAAGTCTCAATCGGATCTGGCATTAAGTATTTTGGATCCGGATGAATTTCTAGTTTTAACCAATTTGTTTCAAGAGCTTCTCTGGCTAATAGAGCGGCAAAAACAGCTTCTTTGGCATTTCTCGCTCCCGAAGTATTGGGCAATAAATTAATATTTGGATGTTTTAAATGTGATAAAATAGCATCTGTTTCAGTTTCAAGATCAATGCGTTTTAAGGCAACGGTAACCAATTCGCTTTCTGAGGCTAAAATGGCTTCTTCCATTTCCTGATTCGAACCAAATTTTCCTGTTCCTAAAAACAAGCGCGATTTAAATGTTTTATGACCAATATTAAACAATGACGTTTGCATATAATTTTTCATTTAGTTGTTGAATTAATTTGTCCTTTTCATCACTTTCTGTAATCATTCCGGAAACAGCTATTCCGTGAATTCCGGTTTCCATCAACGGACTTATATCTTTTAAGGTTATTCCTCCAATGGCATAAACAGGAATTTGAAGTTTGTTTGTTTTGAGTTTTTGGATAATCTCAAAATAACCGGATAATCCTAAAATTGGACTTAGTTTTTCTTTGGTTTGCGTAAATCGAAATGGCCCTAAACCAATGTAGTCGCAGCCGTTTTTAATATGATTTTTGATATCTTCAAATGTATTTGCTGTTCCGCCAATTATTTTTGTGCTGCCTAAAATTGCTCTGGCTTCAGCAATATTCATATCTGTTAAACCCAAATGCACGCCATCTGCAGCAATTTGTTGTGCGAGATGTAGATTATCGTTTACAATAAAATTGGCCAGGTATTCTTCGCATAAAAATTTTACCGCTTCCGCTAAAGCAAAAGTGTCTTTGGCAGTTTGGTTTTTAAAACGCATTTGAACCCAGTCACAGCCGGCATCAAGCGCCTGATGAATATTATACAATTGTTTTTCAATTGTTTTTCCTTGTGAAATGTATTGCAGTTTATGGTACATAATGATATCCGATTAAAGTTGATGTTGAACTCAGGTATTTTTCTATGTAGGCTTTTGCATTTTTACAGGCTTCTTTCGGAGTCTGGTTTAATGCGAGATTTGAGGCAATCGCTGCTGATAAAACACAGCCGGAACCATGCTTTTCGAAGCACTTTTTTTCTGAAGGCAATAAATCAATAATTTCATTTTTTAGAAACAAACGATCTGTTCCAATTGCTAAAGGATTATGTCCGCCTTTTAAGAAAATAGCAGTCGAAACTTCATCCTGCATTCTCAATTGATGCTGAATAAAACCAGGAAATAAAATCTCAATTTCATTATAATTGGGCGTTATCAAATCAATTTTCGACAAAATTTTGTTTAAATCCAGACGATCTTCAATGCTCATAAATTCAAATTTTGAAGTTGATTTTAGAACAGGATCCCAAACAATTTTTGTTGCCGGAGATATTAATTTAATAGTCGAAAGAATTCGGTTTAAATAATGCAGACTCGGAACGATTCCAATTTTTACAGCGCTGATTTTATATTTTTGAAACAGAATTTCGATGGAACGAATCACAAAACTTATGTCCGTCCATTGAATGTCGAAAAACTCATTTTCAGTCTGAATGGTATTTGCCGTTGTAATAGCAAATCCCGTTGCCTGATGCTGTTCAAAAGTTTTGATATCTGCCAAAACTCCTGCGCCACCAGAAGGATCAAAACCGGCTACACTAAGTACCAATGGACGATTTTCTGACATAATTTAAACTGTTTTACAGGGTTTTCATTGTTCCAAATAGTACCTAAAAGGGCAACATCATCAAATCCATTTTCAAGTGTTTCTTTGATGTTTTCAGAATCAATTCCGCCTAAAGCGATACATTTTGTACTATGATTTATTCTTGATCTTAAAGCCTCAAAAAGGTTTTCTTTCGGATAATAATCTTCTTTAGAAATACTTTTAAAAACCGGACTTAAAAAGGCATAATCAAAATCATTTTCCAATGCATTGAAATCTTCAATTGAATGAGTTGAAGTTGTATACCTACAAGGTTCTAAAAACCTTGCAGGATCAAAACTGTTCTTTCTGTCTTTTTCGGAGAAATGAATTCTGGTAATTCCAAAATCTTCTGCTAATTCATGATGATTGTGCAATACCAATTTAGATCTAAATTCGATTTTTATCTGATGAATAAATTGTGCCATTTCCATTTCAGAAAAATCCGGTTTGCGGATATGAAGCAAAGACAATCCTTCTCCAAATAAAGATTCAATATTGCTGATTTCATTTGCAACAGCAGAAGGATTTGTAATTACGATCATATCTATTTTTCTTTCTTCTTGACTCTATTTTCTTTTAGATATAAATCTCTTTCCCTTGTTCAATAAACTCTTCTGATTTTTCCTGCATGCCTTTTTCGGCAGCAGCCACATCTCTAATTTCCTGAGATATTTTCATCGAGCAGAATTTTGGTCCGCACATAGAACAAAAATGGGCGACTTTTGCACCATCAGCCGGAAGTGTTTCGTCATGAAATTCTCTTGCCGTATCAGGATCTAATGATAAATTAAACTGATCTTCCCAACGGAATTCAAAGCGTGCTTTACTTAAGGCGTTATCGCGATATTGCGCGCCCGGATGACCTTTGGCCAAATCAGCAGCATGAGCTGAAATTTTATAAGTAATCACGCCATCTTTTACATCTTTTTTATTGGGTAAACCAAGATGTTCTTTTGGCGTTACGTAACACAACATTGCACAGCCGTACCAGCCAATCATCGCTGCACCAATTGCCGATGTAATATGGTCGTAACCTGGCGCAATATCAGTTGTTAAAGGCCCTAAAGTATAAAATGGCGCTTCATGACAATGCTCTAATTGTTTGTCCATATTCTCTTTAATCATGTGCATTGGCACGTGACCGGGACCTTCAATAAAAACCTGAACATCATGTTTCCAGGCAATTTTTGTTAGTTCGCCTAAAGTTTCTAATTCTGCAAATTGAGCAGCATCATTCGCATCTGCAATAGAACCCGGACGCAAACCATCGCCAAGAGAAAAGGCGACATCGTATTGTTTCATGATTTCGCAGATTTCTTCGAAATGCGTATACAAAAAGTTTTCTTTATGATGAAACAAACACCATTTTGCCATGATCGATCCACCACGGGAAACGATTCCGGTAACACGATTTGCAGTTAAATGAATGTAGCGTAATAAAACGCCGGCATGAATCGTGAAATACGAAACACCTTGTTCTGCCTGTTCGATTAAAGTATCACGAAAAACTTCCCACGTTAAATCTTCGGCGACTCCTTTTACTTTTTCCAAAGCCTGATAAATGGGAACTGTACCAATCGGAACCGGAGAATTACGAATAATCCATTCTCTGGTTTCGTGAATATTTTTTCCGGTAGACAAGTCCATAATCGTGTCAGCTCCCCAGCGACAAGCCCAAACTGCTTTTTCCACTTCTTCCTCAATAGTTGAAGTAACGGCGCTGTTACCAATATTGGCATTTATTTTTACCAGAAAATTACGACCGACAATCATTGGTTCGCTTTCAGGATGATTGATGTTGTTGGGAATTATAGCTCTTCCGCAAGCTACTTCGCTTCGAACAAATTCAGGTGTAATTTTACTTTTAGGAGTGTTTGCGCCAAAACTATGTCCGTCGTGCTGACATTGCATTGCTTTGGTTTGTTCGTTTAAAAGTTCGATTCTTTGGTTTTCACGAATCGCAATATATTCCATTTCCGGAGTGATAATTCCTTGTTTGGCGTAATATAATTGGGTAACGTTTGCACCTTTTTTTGCTCTTTTTGGATGATGCAAATATTCAAATCGAAGGTGATTTAGGCTTTCATCTTTCAAACGGGTTTGACCATAATTTGATGTGATTTCTTCTAATATTTCGACATCATTTCGATCCAGAATCCAATTTTCGCGTAAGCGTGGCAATCCTTTTCGAATGTCAATTTCAATATTTGGATCTGTGTAAGGACCAGAAGTATCGTAAATAGTTACAGGTGGGTTTTTCTCGATTCCGCCATTTGAAAGTTTGGTATCGCTCAGAATAACTTCACGCATCGCCACTTTTATTGGATGAATTTCGCCACTAACGTATACTTTTTTAGAATTGGGAAAAGGAGTTCTGGAAATTTGTTCTTCGGTAGTCATAGGAGGAGGATTTATAGTTTGTTGTTTTCTTTCAGTTTTGAGGTTGATCTTGATTGTTGATTTTATGTGTGATTTTTCCGTAGAGGCTCACAGCAATGCATCTACGCTCAATATGTAAATGGAATTGGGTCCCGAAACTTCGGGATTGAATTAGAATTTTAAAATCATCCTCCCTGAGTAGCCGAAATAATTAATATTTCGTCAGTTTCGGATACAAAATGTTGGTTCCAGTTATTTTTTGGAACAACAGTATTGTTAATGGCAACGGCAATTCCGTTTTGTTTGTTTGGAATTTCGAGATCGAGCAATGATTGAACGCTTAGCGATTCAGCATTGAATTTTTTGATTTGTTGGTTGATTTTTAGTTCCATTCCTTTTAAGTTTAGTATGTGTTTATACCTTAGGAATGGCTACAATTGCCCATAAAAATGCGGCAGAAGTCATCTTACTTTTCCCTACGCTAGTATTAACCAGATCAGGTTCAGAGGGTAAAATCTCAGCCTACAAGTTTGTAGACACCCCTAAAGTTTGAAGCAAATATAATGTTTTTTTTAAAGTTTTCAGTCTCGGTTTTCAGTTTTCAGCCTTTAACTTAAAATATCAAGTTTTAAAAACTGAAAACTGTAACTGAAAACTGCGACTGTTTACTGAGTCCTGGTCCAACAATTTTCGGCGTGATCATTGACCATTCCAGTAGCTTGCATATGTGCGTAAACAACAGTTGAACCGACAAATTTAAAACCTCTTTTTTTTAAATCTTTACTAATTTCGTCAGAAAGTGGGGTAGTGGCCGGAACGTCTTTTGATGTTTTTGGATGGTTTATTATGGGTTTTCCGTTGGTGAATTTCCAAATATAATCAGAAAAAGTTTCAAATTCTTCCTGTACTTTCATAAATGCCTGAGCGTTTGAAACTGCTGCTTTTATTTTTAATTTATTCCGAATGATTCCGGTATTTTGCATTAATTCTTCGATTTTGTCATCAGAATAATGGGCTATTTTTTTATAATCAAAATGATCAAAAGCAACTCTGAAATTTTCTCTTTTATTTAAAATAGTGATCCAGCTTAAACCCGCCTGAAAAGTCTCCAAAATTAAAAATTCGAATAGGGTAGGATCATCATAAACCGGAACGCCCCATTCTTCGTCATGGTATTTTTTATATAAATCGCTGGCAGAGCACCAGCCGCATCTTATTGGTTCCATTTTTTATTTCAAATGTATAAAAAAACCTCAAATTGATTAGAATTTGAGGTTAGTATTGGGTTTGACTAATACTATTTTCGTGTTAAAAGAAGAAATTGATAAGTTGTAACCCCTTCTGATGTTATACTTATATATAGCTTTAATTTGTCTTTTGTTAATTCTTTAATTTCAAATTTTTGTTGATTTTCGTCATTTTCAGCCGAAGGATATATAATCACAGAGTTTCCTTCTTGCGTCCATCTTCCGTTTTCGCTAAAAGTTTCACATGTTCCTTCGGTTGTTTGATTAGAAGAAGTCGTAATTAATTGATTATCTTTAAGAAATTCAATAGTTGGGCCTGAACATAATGAACCTTCGTTTGGGTTGATAACTTCTTCCTCTCCTCCTTCAATTCCTCCACCTATTTGAGAAAGTTCCCATTTTCCTTCAATTGACGGTTTATCATCATTGTCATCACACGACACTACGCTTAATCCTAATGTTAATACTGATAAAAATAAAATGCTTAATTTTTTCATTTTGGGATTGATTTTTATTTGTTAAAATTTAGTTAACAAAAATAAAAATATTTAAATGAAACCAGAAGTGTTTTTGTTGTTGTTTTGAATCTCTTTGTTAAAAAAATAAGATTATGTTAATCGGAGCATGCTTTTTAGTTAAAAGTAATTATTTTCCTATTTGCCAATGATATCCTTTCACATCTGGTATGTAGGCAGATTGCCCAATTATTACTAAATCATTATAGATTTTTCTGTTGTATTTTATGCCAATTGCCTTTCCTGAAGTATACATTTTATTGGCTACAAATTTAATTTTCATACGACCGTCGCTTAGTTTAGCATCTGAAATTTTTTCTAAAAACCAAGTGGAATGCCATTTTAGTGCGATCTCATCTTCGGCAGTTTTAGTGATGCTTTTTACTAATTTTACCGCATCTTTTGGAATTTCGAAGTTATGAATTAAATCTTGTTGGGTCATAGTTTGTCCAATTTCGGCCTGAGAAAGAATTTTTTGAATGTTTGTAAAACTTATTAATTGATTATTTGGTTCGTCTTTTACTGCATCTGCATTGGTTTCCTTTTCACTTAAAGTGTCAATCGGCCTTTGGGAAAATATTATTTTTTTGGTAGTAGCAATAGCATTTTTCTTTTTGATAGTAGCTGCAATAGTTATTGTATCTGAAGAAACAATCTCAGATACAGGCTTTAAGGAATTAACAGGGTACAGCTTTTTTTTAGGCTGTTGTTTTTCATCGTTACCACAGCTAAAAAAGCAATACGCTACAGAAAAAAGTATGATTAGAATGTTCTTTTTCATTGTGGTAATTACATCTTATGGTTTTTCAGAATGCTCTTGCTCTTCTTCTCCTAAATATTTTTTAATCAAATGATGACCCGCATAAATCAGCGGAGTAAGTAAAACTGCCACTGATAATTTGAAAACATAACCCGTTAATCCGGATGTAATAAAAGTGTCAAAATCAATTTTTCCGGGTAACCAAAAAGCAATCCCAAGAACAATAAACGAATCAAATAATTGTGAAATTACGGTTGATCCAGTTGTTCTAAGCCATATTTTTTTCTCTCCGGTACGTCTTTTAAAAAACCAAAATATCCAGACATCTATTAATTGAGAAGCCATAAAAGCAATTAAACTCCCTACAATAATCCACATACTTTGCCCAAAAACGGCCTGAAATTGCTCATCATTTACCGGACTTATCCCTTTTGCTGCCGGAATAACAATAGCCATAAACAATATAATAAAAGCATACGCAATTAAACAAGCTGTTATAAAAGAAAGCTTTTTAACTCCTTTTTCTCCAAAATATTCATTAATTAAGTCTGTTGTAAGAAAAACAATTGGCCACGGCAAAATTCCTATACTCATTACAAATGGCCCAATCTGAATTAATTTTCCTCCTATTAGTTCTGCAACAACTGCATTAGTTATAAATATACCTGCAAGAATTACGAATACAATTTCCTTTTTTGTTTTAAACATATAATTTTGGTAAATGATATTCAAATTTAAGATATTCTATATAATTTAACGAGTGATTATTTTTTTAAATTGCCAGTTTATTTACTAAATCTTCTCAAAGTTAAAGTTCCCTTTACATTAATGTTTTTTACTTACTTTTGAGTAAACAAGCATTTTTATTATCTTAAAATTAAATTAATGAGAATGAAAAAAATAATGTCAATTTTTATTATGAGTACAACTTTTTTTGCAGCAAATGCACAAACCAATTCTGATAATCCATTACTAAAAAAATGGAAAGGACCGTATGGAGGAGTTCCGGCTTTTAATGAATATAAAGTTTCAGACTTTAAACCGGCAATAGAATTTGCAATTCAGGAAAAACTAAATCAAATTGATGTTATAGCGAATAATCCGGAAGGACCAACTTTTGACAATACAATTGGTGCTTTAGAGCTTTCAGGTCAGACAATTTCAGGTATTAATGCAGTTTATGGAATTTACAGATCTAATTTGAGTACTCCGGAATTTAATGTTGTAGATAGAGAAATGTCTCCGAAGTTTTCGGAATTCAAAGATAAAATCAATCAAAATAAAAAAATATTTGCAAGAATTGAAGCTTTGTATAATTCAAAAGAAAGTAAAAAATTAACAAGCGAGCAACAACGTTTAATTTGGTGGTATTATACTAATTTTGTCCGTCAGGGCGCGAAGTTAAACGATGAAGACAAGGCTAAAGTAACGAAGATAAACCAGGAATTGGCAACGCTTTTTACCCGTTTTAGTCAAAACTTATTAGCAGAAGAGCACAATCAGTATCTGGCTTTAACAACAGAAAGTGATTTTGATGGTTTACCATTAGAAGTAAAAAATGCTGCTATTGCAGAAGCAAAAGAAAGAAAATTGGATGTGATGGGATGTATTGCCAACACACGTTCCTCTATTGAGCCGTTTTTAACTTTTTCTACTCGCAGAGATTTAAGAGAAAAGGCATTTGATATTTTTGTGAAACGTGGCGACAATGGAAATGCTAATGATAACAACTCGACACTTGTTTCTATTTTAGAATTACGTACTCAAAAAGCTAAATTACTTGGTTATCCAACTTTTGCTAACTGGAGCTTGTCTAACAAAATGGCAAAAGATCCTCAAAAGACATTAGATTTAATGATGTCAGTTTGGGAGCCAGCTGTAGAAAAAGTACACCAGGATGTTGCTGAGATGCAAAAAATAGTTGATGCAGAAGGAGGAAAGTTTAAAATCCAACCTTGGGATTATCGTTATTATGCTGAAAAAGTTAGGAAAGCAAAATATGATTTAGATCAAAATGAGGTTAAGCCTTATTTACAATTAGAAAACCTACGTGAAGGGATGTTTTGGGTTGCGGGTGAATTGTTTAATTTGAGCTTTAAACAAATTACAAATGTACCTGTTTACCATCCAGATGTTCGTGTTTGGGAGGTAAGTAATAAAGTTACAGGAAATGTAGTTGGATTATGGTATTTTGATCCTTACGCGCGTACAGGGAAACGTTCAGGAGCGTGGATGAATGCTTACCGTGACCAACAAAAATTAGGAGGTGATGTTTTAACTATTGTGTCTAACAACTGTAATTTTATTAAAGGAACTGCAAACGAACCGGTTTTAATCTCATGGACAGATGCAACAACTTTATTCCATGAATTTGGACATGCACTTCACGGATTGTGTTCAAATGTTACTTATCCAAGTTTAGCAGGAACGGCCGTAGCAAGAGATTATGTTGAGTTTCCTTCTCAATTGTTAGAGCATTGGCTATCTACTCCTGAAGTATTGAACAAATTTGCTTTGCATTATAAAACAAATGAGGCTTTACCACAGTCATTAGTAGACAGAATTAAAAAAGCAGGTAATTTTAATGAAGGATTTTCTACTGTAGAAACCATTTCAAGTTCTTTAATTGACATGAAACTGCATTTAACAACAACTCCTATTGATCCTCATAAATTTGAAAAAGAAACATTAGATGCACTTCATATGCCATCAGAAATTGTAATGCGTCACCGTATACCTCAATTTGGGCATATTTTTTCAAGTGATGGATATGCTGCTGGATATTACAGTTATTTATGGGCAGATGTAATCAATGCAGATGCGTGGGAAGCTTTTACGGAAGGGAAAGGAGCTTATGATAAAGCAGTTGCAAAAAGATTATATGACAATGTTTTCAGTGTTGGAAATACGATTGATCAGGAAAAAGCTTATGAGAACTTTAGAGGAAGAGCTCCTAAATCGGATGCGTTAATGCGTGCGAGGGATTTCCCAATTGTTGCTAAGAAAAAATAAAACATCGTTTTTAATATTTATAATATTTGATACACAAAAAAAAGCCCGAATAAATAAATATTCGGGCTTTTTATATTGAAAAAATAATATATTAACCTAAAGTAACTCTTTTGAAACCTGTAATTTCAACGTTGTATCCTTTAACGTAATCACCAACTTTTTTACTGTCATCTTTGATGAAGTTTTGATCTAGTAAAGCTTTCTCTTGATCTAAAGTAGTGTTGTCAGAAATGAAACGTTGTACTTTTCCTGGAATAATTTTATCCCAAATTTGCTCTGGTTTACCTTCAGCTTTTAATTCAGCTTTAGCATCTTCTTCAGCTTGTTTTAAAACTTCTTCAGTCAATTGAGAGTAAGAAATATATTTAGGAACATTTTTTAAAGTTTTTCCTAAACGTTTTGCTTCTTCGTTATCCTTTTCGATTACAGCAATACGAGCAGCAAGTTCAGATTCAACGAAAGCAGGATCAAAATCTTTGTAAGATAATGTATCAGCTCCCATAGAAGCAACTTGCATAGAAACATCTTTAGTTAAAACGTCAGCATTAGGAATTGCAGCAGAAATTGCAGTTAATGCAGCAATTTTGTTAACGTGAACATAAGATCCAACAAAAGCACCTTCTAAAATTTCGAAACCACCGATTTCGATTTTTTCACCGATAACACCAGTTTGCTCGATTAATTTTTCAGCAACAGTAATTCCGTTGAAATCTGAAGCTAAAAATTCTTCTTTAGAAGAGAAGTTGATAGCTCTTTCAACTAATTCTTTAGCTAAAGTTACGAAAGCTTCATTTTTACCTACGAAATCTGTTTCGCAGTTTAAAGTGATGATAGCTCCTTTAGTATTGTCAGCATTGATAAAGGAAACAGCAGCTCCTTCAGAAGACTCACGGTCAGAACGGTTAGCAGCAACTTTTTGTCCTTTTTCTCTAAGGTTTTGTATAGCTTTATCGAAATCTCCATCAGCTTCAACTAAAGCTTTTTTACAGTCCATCATTCCGGCACCTGTAGTTTGTCTTAATTTATTTACGTCTGCAGCAGTAATTGTTGCCATAATATTTTGAATTTTAATGTTAAAAGTAAAAATTCCATCTTTTAAATTCTAAACTCCAATTTTATTAAATTATCAACATAACGTTTTTAATTTGTGGTTGGATTTTAGAATTTAAAATTTGGAATTTAAATGTTTATTTATTCTTCAGTTGCAGGAGCAGCAGCTTCAACAGCCGGTGCAGCTTCAACAGCTGGAGCAGCAGCTTCAGTAGCTGGAGCTTCTTCTGTGAAAACTTCAGCTTCTTTATCAGAACCTCTGTCAGAAAGACCGTCGATTACAGCAGCAGTAACTAAAGATAAAATTTTGTCAATTGATTTAGAAGCATCATCATTTGCAGGAATAACGTAATCAACCTCTCTTGGGTCAGAATTCGTATCAACCATTGCGAAAACTGGAATGTTTAATTTTTGTGCTTCTTTTATTGCGATGTGTTCAGCTTTGATATCTACTACGAACAATGCAGCTGGTAGTCTAGACATGTCAGCGATTGAACCTAAGTTTTTCTCTAGTTTAGCACGTAGACGATCAACTTGCAAACGCTCTTTTTTAGATAACGTCATGAAAGTACCATCTTTCTTCATTTTATCAATAGAAGACATTTTTTTAACTGCCTTTCTGATTGTTACGAAGTTAGTTAGCATTCCACCAGGCCATCTTTCAGTGATGTAAGGCATGTTTGCAGCCTTTGCTTTTTCAGCAACGATGTCTTTAGCTTGTTTTTTGGTAGCTACGAATAAGATTTTTCTACCTGATGCAGCGATTTTTTTCAAAGCTTCATTAGCTTCTTCAATTTTTGCTGCAGTTTTATATAGATTGATAATGTGAATACCATTACGCTCCATATAAATGTAAGGGGCCATATTTGGATCCCATTTTCTAGTCATGTGTCCAAAGTGAACACCTGCTTCTAGTAAGTCTTTTACTTCTATTTTGTTTGCCATTTTTGTACTAGTTTACGTTCTGTTGATTAGCAATGTATAAATGGCGGTTTCCCAGGCTTTATACATTTAGATGCTAAACTATTTCCTACCTCGATAGGAGAGCAACAACAACTGTGTTTTTTAATTTCAATAAATAATTGAGAGTCTTGTACCATTGTACAAGACAGGTAATATTAACGTTTAGAGAATTGGAATCTCTTACGAGCTTTCTTCTGACCGAATTTCTTACGTTCAACCATTCTTGGATCTCTTGTTAATAAACCTTCTGGTTTAAGGATAGCTCTGTTTTCAGCATTTACTTCACACATAACGCGTGCCAATGCCATTCTTACAGCTTCTGCCTGACCAGTTGAACCACCTCCGTAAACGTTTACTTTAACGTCAAAGTTGTTTACATTTTCTGTCATAGACATTGGTTGTAAAACTTTGTATTGTAAAGTTGCAGTTGGAAAGTAAGTTGCGAATTCTTTTTTGTTTACAGTGATTTTTCCTGTTCCTTCAGAAACATATACACGTGCAACAGCGGTTTTTCTTCTACCGATTTTGTGAATAACTCCCATTACTTAAGATCGTTTAGGTTAACAGTTCTAGGTTTTTGAGCTCCTTGTTTGTGCTCAGATCCTACAACAACATTTAGATTTCTAAAAAGTTCAGCTCCTAATTTGTTTTTAGGTAACATTCCTTTTACAGCTTTTTCTACTAATAATGCAGGGTTTTTCGATTGCAATACTTTAGCAGTTAAAGTTCTTTGTCCTCCTGGGTAACCTGTATGACGCATGTAAATTTTGTCATTCATTTTTGTACCTGTAAGGTTAATTTTTTCTGAGTTGATAACAATTACGTTATCTCCACAGTCAACGTGTGGTGTGTAACTTGGTTTGTACTTACCTCTTAAGATCATCGCAACCTTTGAAGCAAGACGACCTAAGTTATGACCTTCAGCGTCAACAACAATCCACTCTTTAGTTACAGTGGCTTTGCTAGCTGAAACCGTTTTGTAGCTTAATGCGTCCATAATATTATTTTAATTAAACATTCCATCCCCAATAAAGGGGATGCAAAAGTACAATTAATTATTTTAAAACCAAATACCTGAAAAGATTATTTTATCTGCTGAAAATCAGGACATCAGTTTTTTATTTAAAACAATAAAAAAAAACCACCTTCACAATAACGCGAAGGTGGTTCAATATTTAGAATTGTTTTGTTAAACAATAAATAAATTTGCAATATCTACTACTTGTTGTGTTCCAAGTGGCTCATCATAAGCTTCTGATCCGGCGGCAGCTCCAAATAATGTAGCGGTGTTGTATCCTGCCTGCATCGTAACTCCTTCACCGGCATAAACTGCCTGAGTAGCTTCCGGCATTCCTTCGCCTCTTTCTGCATTAGAGATCCATCCTTTTAATCCGCGTAAGCGTCGTACTTCTGATGCGTGACGTGCTTCTACAGAATGTATTTGTAATGCTGCAGTTAATAAATCCGGCGTTGTAATTAAATTTCCGGCCTGTCCTTTATATGCTCTGACTCCTGTATCTTCAAAGGCTTGTGCCAATGCCAAAAAGGTTGGATAATCATTAAAAGGATCAAATGCTCCGCCAACTGTAAAGTCAAAAGTAGGTTTTGGAACAAAATTAGCACTTGCTGTTCCTCCCAATCCTGCAATTAAAAAAGATACGTGATCTGATTCGTGTGCCGATATTTGCTGGAAAACCTTTAAATCGCGCCCACCATTTTCTGATGCAGGAATTACTCCTGAATCTAAAGCCATTGCGTAAAATTCGTTTTCAAGATATTCTAAAGTTAATGCAAACTGCAAAGCTCCAATAGGCGTTGCTGGTGTTGCAGTAATATCTTTTGCTAATGCTTTATTTGCCATTGCAGATAATCCGAATGGAATTGAAGCATAAGCCAATGTTTTTCCTATGTTTCCAAACTGCGAAAAACTATCTCTGCGAGAACCAGTTCTTGTCATTAAGCTATCGTCAGTGAAGGTCTCTATAAATTTTAAAATATTCATAATTTCTAAGTTTTAGCTAGTTAAGATTAAGGTAAATAATTGGCACTAAATTTTGTAGTAATAAATCCTCCTGCAATAGGCAGAATTTTTGAAGGATCTTTAGCAACATCCAAACCTGTAGATGTACTAATAATATCGTCTCCGGCAAAATCTGCAGAATTAGGATTGATCAAACTTCTAATTGCAGCTGCGTGTCTTGCTTCAACAGAAACAATTTTTCCGGCCAAAACCAAATAATCCGGAGTTTTAATTAATTTTCCGGCTCCGTTATAAGCAGCAACCCCTGTATCTTCTAATGCTTTTGCAGTAGCAAGAACTTCGGTACGGCTGTTAAAATTTAAAGCACCATAGTTAAAAGCTAAAGTAGGAAGCAATTGTGAACTCGGGTCAGGAAGCGCGCCGCTTAAAGCTGCTTTAAAGAAATCTCTGTGAATTACTTCGTGGTGATACAGATCAGTAAGAACCTGACGCTCAACCTCGCTAAAAGTGGCATTGAAAGTTGAAGCATTTACAACTTTTGTATAAAAATCTGCTTCAAGCTGTTCCAGCGCATACGCATAAGTTAGTACGCCAAAATCTCCTGAACCTAAATCGAATACTCCATTTCTAATTCCTGGCAATGATGTGTCTTCGGGCATATCATTGTCGTTATCATTATCGCTGCAACCAGCTAAAACCAAACCTGCGCCAACTAATGTTAAGCCACTGAGCTTAAGAAAGTTTCTTCTGTTATTCAATGAAGGATCTACTTCATGAATTTTAACTTCGTTTTTCATAATTAAAGGTTTTTTAATAAGGTTAATAACATGTATAAAGTATTAACGAAATTTTAGGAGGTGCGGTTTTAAAAAATCAATCTTTTTTAATTTTATTTTGAAAAGCGCTTATAATTTGAAATAGTAATAGCTGTTTTTTGTTTTATTTTCGGTAATTCTACTATATTTGTATCAATTACATAAACATTTATTAGATGAAAGCTAAAGCAACTCTCAAACAAATTGCGAAAGAACTAGGTGTTTCTGTGTCGACTGTATCTAAAGCGCTGAATGACAGTCCGGAAATTAGTGAGCAAACGAAGGTGAAGATTAAGGAGTATGCCAAACTCAAAAATTATAAGCCGAATGTTATTGGTCTGAATTTGAAGAATCGTAAAACCAAAACGATTGGCGTAATTATACCTAATATATTAAACTCCTTTTTTGCAAAGGTTTTTAGCGGTATTGAAAAAGTAGCCGATAAAAAAGGATATAATGTAATTACCTGTATTTCGAATGAATCTTTAGAAAAAGAAATTCATACACTTGAAATGCTAAGCAACGGAACTATTGACGGATTTATTCTATCGGTTTCTCAAGAAGCTCAGAAATTACAGGATTACAGTCACTTTTCGGCAATTATAAATGACGGAACGCCAATTGTAATGTTTGACCGAATTGCAGATGAAGTAGAATGTGATAAAGTTGTAGTTGATGATTTCGACTCGGCTTTAAATTCGACACAGCATTTAATTAATTTGGGATGTAAAAACATTGCTTTGATTTCTTCTGTAGATAATTTAAGTGTTGGAAAACTGAGAGCAGATGGATATTTGAAAGCTTTAAAAGACAATAATATTCCTGTAAACGAAAAAATTATTCTTCGTACCGATTCTGAAGATGACATGAAAGCTAAAATTGATGGAATTTTTGACAATAAAATCGATGCTATTTTTGCTTTGGATGAAAATGATTCAGTTGCTGCTTTAAGAGTAAGTTTGAAAAAAGGTTTTAGAGTTCCCGAAGATATTTCGATAATAGGTTTTGCAGATGGAATTCTAGCTTCAAGACGTTTATCACCAAGTTTAACTACAATTAGTCAACACGGAATTGAAATTGGAGAAGTTGCCGCTAAACAATTAATCAAACGTTTAGAAGAAAAAGAAGATGAAACTTCAGATTATGAAACTATTGTTATTAAAACAAAGTTGAAAGAACGAGAATCGACTAGAAGAGTTTAAATATAAAAAAAACCATCTGCTGAAACTGATGGTTTTTTTATGATTTTAATTAGTTCCATCGAAGCTATAAAAATCTCCATATTTATTTTTACATTCCCTAAAAAATTCTTTTGGCAATCCTTTTTTAAAACTAATTCTTGAAGTTATTTTTTTATCACATTCAGCATCAGTATTTCTAAATATTAAAATTCCATTCTCTAATTTTGTGGGTAAATCAGCAACCATAGTTACAGCATAATTGCCTAAATATTGGTTTCTGCTATTAAATATCAAAATTCTATTTGTTGCTCTATGTGATAAACCCCATATCCAAATAGAATTCATGAATTTATACGTTTTCCCTTTATTAGTTTTTACACTTCCTAAATAGGTTAAATGAGTTTCAGTTCCTTCATTTTCATCCCATTTCCCGAAAACAAATTCTTTTCCTATAACATTTTTATGAAGAACTTTTACTCTAATATTTTCGTCATTTATTTGAGAAATTCCAGTTTCAGGAATTCCTATTATTAAAATGAAAAACCAAAATAATTTAGCAAAGATTATTCTCTTCATTAGAAATTACAATTATTTATGAAATCTAAACTCAAAAATCTAAAATTATTAATGCGCTGCCAGCCAATCTGCACCCAAACCAAGTTCAACTTCTAAAGGAACAGCCATTATAAAGGCGTTTTCCATTTCGTGTTTAATCATTGGCTGAATTTTTTCGAGTTCGTCGTTGTGAACATCGAACACAAGCTCATCATGCACCTGAAGCAGCATTTTAGATTTCCAGTTTTCTTCTGTTAGTTTTTTATGAATATTGATCATTGCAATTTTAATAACATCGGCAGCACTTCCCTGAATTGGCGCGTTAACAGCATTTCGTTCAGCGGCACTTCTAACAACAGCATTTGCAGAATTAATATCTTTTAAATAGCGACGACGGCCAAGGATAGTTTGCACATAACCTTTTTCGCGGGCAAATTCTATTTGCTCATTAATATAAGATCTTAATCTTGGATATGTTTTATAATACGCTTCGATCAAAGCAGCGCTTTCACTGCGGGATAAGGAGGTTTGATTGCTTAATCCGAAAGCAGATACACCGTATATAATTCCGAAGTTTACGGTTTTGGCATTGCTTCTTTGTTCGCGTGAAACTTCTTCTAACGGAACATCAAAAACTTTTGCAGCGGTGGCTTTATGAATATCTTCTCCATCCTGAAAAGCTTTAATCATATTTTCTTCGCCACTTAAAGCGGCAATAATTCTTAATTCAATTTGCGAGTAATCGGCAGAAATTAAAGTGTGGTTTTCATCACGTGCTACAAATGCTTTACGAATCTGACGGCCTCTTTCTGTACGAATCGGGATATTTTGCAAGTTCGGATTATTAGAACTCAAACGTCCCGTTGCGGCAACAGTTTGCATATAATCAGTATGAACGCGCAAGGTTTTTTTATCCACTTGTTCCGGCAAAGCCAAAATATAAGTGCTTTGTAATTTCACCATCTGACGCCAATCAAGAATTTGTTTTACAATTGGATTGTCGTTGGCCAAATAAGTCAAAACTTCCTCGCCGGTTGCATATTGTCCCGTTTTGGTTTTCTTTTGTTTCGCCCCGCCAATTTTTAGTTTATCAAATAAAACATCTCCTAATTGCTTCGGCGAAGCCAAATTGAATTTCTCGCCTGCGGTTTCGTATATTTTTTCTTCTAAAGATTTGATTTCAATCTCCATTTCTTTAGACATGATACTTAAAAACTCTGTATCTAAACGAATTCCTTCGGTTTCCATTGCGGCTAAAACGCTCACTAACGGAATTTCTATTTCATCAAATAATTTTTTGGTTTCGGTTTTATCTAATTCGGCGGTGAAAATTTCTTTTAATTGTAAAGTAACATCAGCATCTTCGGCAGCGTATTCCTTTATATCTTCAAGCGGAACATCGCGCATTGTAATTTGATTTTTTCCTTTTTTACCAATTAAGGTTTCAATTGATTTTGGAGAATATTTCAAATATGTTTCTGCCAAAATATCCATATTATGACGCATATCCGGATTAATCAAATAATGCGCAATCATGGTGTCAAAAAGTTTTCCTTTTACGGTAACGCCATAATTAGAAAGGATTTTTAAGTCGTATTTTAAGTTCTGACCAATTTTTTCGATGTTTTCATTTTCAAAAAACGGTTTGAATTTATCGACTAAAATCTGAGCTTCCTCCTGATTTTCCGGAAACGGAACATAAAAAGCTTTTCCTTTTTCATAAGAAAATGACATTCCAACCAATTCAGCATGCAAAGCGTCCAAGCCGGTTGTTTCAGTATCAAAACAAACAGAATCCTGCTTTTGTAAATTTTGCAAAAGCAATTTAACTCCTAAATCTCCTTCAACAGCCTGATAGGAGTGCGTTGTGTTTTCTAAAGTATTGTAAAACGAAGTTCTTTCTTCTGTGTTTTCATCTATAGTCGCACCGCCTCCAAACAGATCAAACTGATCTTCGTTTTTAGGCTGTGGTTTTTTATATAATTTGGCTTCGTCACCTTTGTTTGCCAATTCATTTCCACCGCCAATCTTAAACAAATTATCGAATTGTTCTGCCATTCTTCTAAATTCCAATTCCTGAAAAATAGCATCGGTTTTTTCAATATCAGGGCGGGAAAGTTCGTAGTCGTTTTCATTAAAAACAACATCACAATCGCAGATTATTGTTGCCAGTTTTTTAGATAAAATTCCTTTTTCTTTATTGGCTTCGATATTTTCTTTCATTTTGCCTTTTAGTAAATGCGTGTTTTCTAAAAGATTTTCCATCGTACCAAATTCTTTAAGGAATTTTTTAGCGGTAACTTCACCCACACCCGGCAATCCCGGAATATTATCGACAGCATCTCCCATCATCCCCAGGAAATCAATTACCTGATCCGGTCTTTCTATTTCGAATTTTGCCAAAACTTCGGGAACACCCCAAATTTCGATACCATTTCCCATACGGGCTGGTTTGTACATAAATATGTTTTCAGAAACCAATTGCGCAAAATCCTTATCGGGAGTCACCATAAAAACTTTATAGTTTTCTTTTTCTGCTTGTTTGGCAATAGTTCCAATTAAATCATCGGCTTCACAACCGGCCATTTCGATAATCGGAATATGCATGGCTCTTAATAAATCCTGAATATACGGAATCGCAATTTTAATCGCCTCAGGCGTTGCATCACGATTGGCTTTATAATCAGAATACATTTCGGTTCTAACCTGGCTTCCTTCTTTATCGAAAGCTACAGCCAAATGATCTGGTTTTTCACGTTTTATAACATCTAAAAGCGAATTCATGAAACCCATGATCGCTGATGTATCCATTCCTTTTGAGTTAATTCGCGGGTTTTTGATAAAGGCATAATATCCGCGAAAAATTAATGCATAAGCATCGAGAAGAAAAAGACGTTTTTGAGTTGACATAAAAAAAATATTAGTCTGTAAAAATAAACAATTGGGTTCTCAAAAATTAGACTAATAAGAATTTTTTTTCACTATATAAGTTATAAGTTCATTTTTGTAAAGACGCATAACATTGTAGAGATGCACAGCATTGAGTCTAACATTCCGTTTATAATTAAATGGACCTATATGACTTATATGATAGAAAAACATAAACCGTTAATATCTCGTTAAAATATTCAGGGTAGCTGTTTTCTTCATTTTGTCTTCATTTTACATAGGTAAATTTGATCTGTAAAATAAAAAGTAATAATTTTTAAATAGTAGAAATCATGAGAAATTTATTGATGTTATTAGTAGCAGTTTTAGGAACAAGTGTGATGGTAAGTGCATTTCCTGCAAAAGGAAAAGAAACTCCGGTTAAAGAAATTAAAGCAACAAAACACCCAAAAACCAAAGCTGAGAAAAAAGCAAAATCTGAGAAAAAAGCAGCAACAAAATCTGAAACTGCTAAATCAGAATCTGCAAAAGCAAGCAAATAATATTTTTTTTGTTTTGCTATCGAAAAATTGTAAGGGCAGCAAAACAGAAAGGATAATTATGGAAAAAGCTGATAGAGAAATTTATCAGCTTTTTTTTATTAGTTAATTCGTTGGGAGTAATGCATAAAAATTTAATTAAACACATAGAAACATAGGTTTCATTACTGTGAAAAAGTAAATCAAAAGAAACAGGTTTCTCACACATAGTCCCGAAGCATCGGATATGTTGATACAAGTGAGGCACCTTTTTTTGAGTTCAATAATTCTATGGTTTTATGTGTTAAAAAAATAATTGCACCAATGGGTTATTAGTTAATTTTTTAATAATAGGCAACCTGACTTTTTAGAATTGTTTACTTTTAGTTGCGATTAGAACCTTGAATTATGAATATTTTAATTGTAGAAGATAATAAAGAACTGGCTGTAGAAGTCTATGACTTTTTGTGCAACACGGGTTATATTTGCAAAATTGCTAATACGTGCAGCGATGCTTTAGAAGAAATAAACAGTAATGATTATGATGCGATGCTGCTGGATCTTGGTTTGCCTGACGGAGATGGTTTTGAGGTTTTAAAAACCGTTAGAAAATCAAAATCTAAAATAGCGGTAATTGTAATTACAGCCCGCGGAGAACTCGATGACAGAATAAACGGCCTGCATCTTGGCGCAGATGATTATTTAACGAAACCTTTTGCCCTGACAGAACTTAGCGCCAGATTATTTGCAGTAATTCGCAGAATGCATGGTTTTACTTTGAATGATTTACTGATTCACGGATTTTCACTGCAATTGCAGGATTATAAAGTAAGTTACGATGAAATCCCGATTAATTTGACGAAAAAAGAGTTTGATATTTTTCAGTATTTGGTATTGAATAAAAACCGCGTCATTACAAGATTACAGCTTACAGAACATATTTGGGGCGATATTCTCGAAGTCAATTCAGATTCTAATTTTATTGATGTTCATGTTCGAAATCTTCGAAAAAAACTCGACAAACATACTGCCATAGATTGGTTTGAAACCGTTAGAAATGTGGGTTATCGTATAAACGAATAAATAAAGGGCTGTGAAAATAAAACATCAACTTGCTATTTTTAATGCACTAACGCGTTTGTTGGTAATTTTGGTTTTATGGCTGATGTTGCCAATATTAGTTCAAAATGTTGTTTACAAGCATATTAATAATGGATTGCTCGAAAAGAAGAAAAAATTCATTGATCATTTAAACCAAAACGAGATTAATGATTTTATTGAAACCGAAGGTGATTCTACCGAAACATATTCTCAGTTTTCGACTTTACATAGTGAATTTTTGGTTTTGTCGAGAACGACTGTTAAGCCCAATCAAAAGAAAACCACTTTTAGTAACGATTTCCGGATTATTGAAGGTGAAGAAAATGAATATAGAATTCTTCGTCATCATTTTACGTATGAAAACCAGGATTATCAGTTAGAGATTGGCAGCAGCCTTGGCGAAGTAAATGATCTTACGTTTATTATCAAGCTGTTTATTATTATCGTTTTGGTGGTTATTCTTCTGGTCACTTTTCTGGCAGATACTTTTTATATAGAATATTTACTCAAGCCTTTCTATAAAATTATCGATACTAAAATAAGGCGTGTAAACGAACCCGAAGCGTTTGATTATACACCCATAAATGCCAAATCGAGAGATTTTAGAGAACTGGATCTGGTTTTAAATCAAATGATGGATCGTATTGGAATTGTATTTAAAAAAGAGAAACAATTTATTTCGAATGTTTCTCATGAACTTCTTACGCCAATTGCTTTGCTGAAAAATAAACTCGAGAATTTATTACAAAATGATTCTTTGAATGATAATGCAATTGATAAAATTGCCAGTTCACTGAAAACGCTGGATATGCTCAAAAAAATCATCAATAATTTGTTACTGATTTCCAGAATCGAAAACAATCAGTATGAAGCCAATGAAAATATTGATTTTAATGAAATCGTAAATGGCTTATACGAAGATTTACAAGATAGAATAGAGGATAAAGGTTTGCAGTTCGAAAATACAATTCAAAACGATTTTCATTTTACGGGCAATAAAACGCTAATTCATATTTTGCTGTATAATTTGGTAACCAATGCGATAAAATACAATCGCGAAAATGGAAATGTCAAAGTTAGTGACGGATTTTCAAATCAAAATTACTTCTTATCTATTTCTGATTCCGGAATAGGAATGGATGAATCTCAACTAGAAGGCATATTTAATCGTTTTACCCGCATTAGCTCAGATCAGGACGGGCAGGGTTTAGGTCTTGCAATTGCAGAAAGTATAGCTGTTTTTCATCACATTGAAATTAAAGTTACTTCGACTTTAAACATGGGAACGACGTTTTTATTATTGTTTCCAAATGGTATAAAAGCCAATTAAATGTTAATTGTTTTAGTAAGATAATTTCTTCATTTTGTCTTCATTTAGCGATTATATCTTTGGCTTATAAATAATGAAACAATAATAATCATAAAAACTTTAGTCATGAAAAAATTAATAATGTTAGCTGTAGCAATCTTAGGAACAACAGCAATGGTAAGCGCTCAAACAACTCCGGCTCAAACAGCACCAGCAAAAGAAGTTAAAGCAACAAAACATGCAAAAAAGAAAGCAGAAAAAGCAGATAAAAAAGCGGAAGCTGCAAAAACAGAAGCAGTAAAACCGGAAACTGCAAAAGCTAAAAAATAAGGATTGATTTTTTATTTTGGTTCATAAATTATTGGTTTGGTTTATGTAATAGGTTAAATAATAAATAATTTTTAGTCAGGGAAAGTCGGCAGAGAAATCTGTCGGCTTTTTTGTTTGTTTTTTCAGTTAAATTTTTGATAATAAAAAGCAATAAAATTTTCATTCTTTGTTACTTTGCTTAAAACTATACCTACATGATAATTCGCTTTGTAATTCTTTGTGCTCTTTTTTTATTTATTGAGTTTTATTCTTATCAAGCCTTTCGGACCTTAATAAAATTAAGATGGGTTTTGGTAAGTTATCAAATTATAAGTCTGCTTATTTTAATCTTTATAATTTATTCCTTCTCACAAGTAGATCGTTCTGTTGGACAAACCAGACAGTTTATGTTCACAACAGGTTTAATGTTGCTGGTGTATGTGCCAAAAATTGTACTGACGCTTATTCTGTTTGGAGAAGATATCTTTAGAGTAGGGGCAAGTATTATGAATTATTTTATTTACAACGCTCCAAGAAAAGAAATGATGCCGGATAGACGAAAGTTTATTAGTCAGATCGCTTTAGGTCTTGCAGCGGTACCATTTTTGTCTTTGATTTACGGAATTTTTGAAGGAAAATATAATTTCAAGGTAATTAAGCAAACTATCTTTTTTCCTGATTTGCCGGATGCTTTTGATGGTTTTAAAATCACTCAGATTTCAGATGTTCATAGCGGAAGTTTCGACAATCCCGAAAAAATAAATTATGCCATTGATTTAATTAATGAGCAGGAAGCAGATATGATTTTGTTTACCGGAGATATTGTAAACACGCACGCTGTAGAAATGAATCCTTGGCTGCAAACTTTCAATAGAATAAAAGAGTATAAATATGGTAAGTTTTCGGTTTTAGGAAATCATGATTACGGGGAATATGTGATTTGGCCTTCTGAAAAAGAAAAAAACGAAAATTTTCAGGCAATCAAAAGTCTTTACGGTCAAATAGGATTTAAGCTTTTGCTAAACGAACATACTTACATTCAAAAAGGCGATGATAAAATTGCTCTTATAGGAGTTGAGAACTGGGGAGTTAATTTTAAAAAAGCGGGAGATCTAAATAAAGCTTCACAAAATGTGCATCAGGATGATTTTAAAGTATTGATGAGTCATGATCCAAGCCATTGGGAAGCTGAAATTAAAGAGCATCCTAAAAATTTCCACTTAACATTATCAGGACATACACACGGAATGCAGTTTGGAATTGAAATTCCGGGATATTTTAAATGGAGCCTTGCACAATATATTTATAAACAATGGGCAGGACTTTATGAAAATGTAGGAAGATACGTTTATGTAAACCGCGGTTTTGGATTTCATGCCTATCCTGGACGCGTTGGTATCATGCCGGAAATAACGGTTATTGAACTAAAAAAAGGCAACAATGTGGCTTAATTCGTTAAAAATGCTACATTTGTATTAATTATCTCTTTTTAATAGATTAAAAGAATTAAATTTTTGGTTTTATGTCAAAATTTGGAGAACTTATAAATGCTCAAGTTCCAGTGTTAATCGATTTCTACACGGATTGGAACGAATCATCTGTATCAATGCATCCTGTAATTAAGGATGTGGCTGCTGCGCTAGGCGATAAAGCCAAAGTGATTAAAATTGATGTAGATAAGAATCAGGAACTTGCTGAAGCATTACGTATTAAAGGACTTCCTACTTTAATGATTTATAAAGAAGGACAAATGATCTGGAGACAATCCGGAGAGCTTGATGCGAATACTATTATAGGAATTGTTCAGGAACAATTTAGCGTTTAAGAAATATAATTTCTAAAGATATTAGTGAATAATATCAAATGCAAACCCATTTTCTTTTAAAAAATGCAGTGTTTTAGGTAACGCAAATTTTAAATTTTGTGAAGCTTTAATACTGTCATGAAAAACAATTACACTTCCTGATTTTACATTTTTAGTAACGTTTTCAAGACATTTTTCAGGTGTAATACTTTGATCAAAATCAGCACTCAAAACATCCCACATTATTATTTTGTAGCCAAGATTTCTTAAAATCTTAGATTGCTCTTTTTTGATTTTCCCGTAAGGAGGACGAAATATAAGTGTTTTTTCTTTTTTTTCTTCTTCTAAAATTGCTGCACAATTTTTTACATTCTCGATATAATCATTCGTTTGGCTTTTCCAGCCGTTAACGTGATTCATGGTGTGATTTCCTATTGAATGTCCTTCGGTAATTAATTTTTCAAATAAAGATAAGTTGGCTTTTATGTTTTTTCCAATACAAAAAAAAGTGGCTTTTGCATCAAATTTTTTCAATTCAGATAAAACCCAATCAGTAATTTCAGGAGTAGGACCATCATCAAAAGTGAGGTAGATTTTCTTTTCGTTGTTCGGAATATCCCAACAATACTTAGAAAACACCCTTTTTATAAATGAATTAGTTTTTACCCAATAAAAGCTCATTTTGAAATTAGTTTTAGATATATGTAAAAATAAAAAATGTAGCGCTATTTTTCAATAATGCTACATTTTTTTAATTAATATGTTTTTCGTATCTTATTATTCTTTTTCTCTGCCAAAGCGTTCGAAAATATTTACATAAGTATTAAAAGTAGCTTTGTGTTTTTCATAAAAAGCTAAATCTTTATTTTCCTTCATAACCTGCAATAAACTTCTGTAACGCTCGATATCTGTAATGATATCAATAGCTAAATCTGATTGGTCTCCTGCAGTTAAAGTTTTATAATAATCTAAGTTCTCTCTGTATTTCTGAACTAATTTATCAAGTAAATCATGTGCTTTTGCTGTTTCTCCAACTTGATAATATCCTCCTGCAAAAGGTTCTACTAACGAATAATAGCCATATTTGTCTAAAGGCATTTTACTGATAGCTAAATTGATCACGTTTTTAGCTTTATCAATTTTTCCTTCTTCAATAAGCTGGTACATTAAACGAGATAAGTTTGTACGGTATGTGATACTGTTTCTTCTTGTTTCCGGATCGTGATAAATTTTTTCGCTTTCGCTGTTACCCCAGTCCCATTTCATGACAATGTCATACATTTTATCAGCATCAATTTGACCCATATCCATAGGTCCGCCATCTTTAGAAGGCGTGTTTTTAACAGGAACTAATTTGTATACCATTCCGTCTAATTGCAAGTAGTCTTTTAGCCATAAATAATCTTCATCATCAAAAGCACCTCCGCTAAAGTAAATAGGACGTTTCCAGTTATTATTAGCTAAAATATCAAGCATCATCAAACGATTCTTGTAAATCGCGCTTCCTTTAATGTCAATATCCATATAAGGAACGATAGAATCATTGTATTTAGGGTTGACAACTTTGTTTTTGATAATTAAAGCTTTGTCAACATTTACTCTGATTTTATTGGTTGGATAAAAATGGATTGTCTGTCCGTTTTGTAAACCTACAGTCGATTTCGGGTTTTTAATAAAACTGATAAAATCGTTAATATTCCAGCGTGTTTCTATTTTAGGAATGTGAGCCACATAATCTAATTTATCTCCCACATATTCTGCATGTGTAAACGAAATAGGCAATGGGTCAGATTCATACGATTTGGCTTTCATCTGGTCGATATACCAATCTGTCATAAACAAACTCGTATTTACAATTTTTACATCAGTTCTAAAATGCTCAATTTCCTGTGCATACCATAATGGGAAAGTGTCATTATCTCCGATGGTAAATAAAATGGCATTTTTATCGCAAGAACTCAAATAAGATTTAGCCATTGCAACAGCAGTATATTTGCCCGATCTATCGTGATCATCCCAGTTTTGAGACGCCATTAAAATTGGTGCTGCCAATAAACTTCCGGCAATAATAACTGGTCCGGCAATTCTTGGGGCAACATATTTCTGAATACTTTCGTATAAAGAGTAAACTCCAAAACCTATCCAGATCGCAAATACATAAAAAGATCCTACAAGGGCATAATCTCTTTCGCGAGGCTCAAAAGGTCTTTCGTTAAGGTATATTTTTAAGGCAATTCCGGTGAATAAGAATAAAGCTAAAAGCACATAAAAACTCTTAAGATCTTTATTTGCGTGGTACATTAATCCGATAAGTCCAAGAATAAATGGCAGGAAGAAGTAAACATTTCTTCCTTTATTGTTTAAAACATCCGAAGGTAAATTATCCTGAGAACCAAGGTGTAACGAATCAAGGGGTTTGATTCCGCTAATCCAGTTTCCGTCAAGATTATCGTATTTTCCCTGAACATCGCTTTGGCGTCCAACGAAATTCCACATCAAATATCTCCAGTACATATATCCAAATTGGTATTCGAACATAAAACTGAAATTATCAGCAGTTGTTGGTTTTTCGATGATTAAATAATCGCCATAACTTTTAAGGAATTTTACATATCCTTCGTTGTCAATTTGTTTTTGCGCATAAGCTTTTCTGAATTCAGAAACTGTTTTCTCCACTTCGTTACGCAATTGAGCAGTAGCTTTGTTGTATTCGTCTTCGCTTAATTGGCTCGCGTCGACTCCGTATTTTGCCAAATCATCTTCATAAGGATAATCAGGATTTATTCTGAACTTAGGAGGATTTGTAAAATTGATATAGTTTTGAATGTGTCCTGTTTCTGTACTCCACATTCTTGGCAGAATCGTTTTTTGATTGTCATCTGTATTCTGATCTGCGTTTTTATAATTGTTTGTAATAATATATTTACCTGTTTTATAATCTCTTTCGTAGTTTGGTTTTTTATCTAAATAAGGTGTTTTTGCGTCTAAACCAGCAAATACTTCAGTATATTGAGGTCCGTAAAACAAAGGATTTACTCCATATTGCTCACGATTATAGTAAGCCAGAACCTCTGTAGCATCAGATGGTTTGTTCTCGTTAATTACTGTGTTGGCATTGGCACGAACAGGTAACATCATCCAGGTAGAAAAACCAATTAATATAAATAAAATACAAAGAATGATAGTGTTATAGAAAACCAATCCTTTTTGTTTGGTGAATTTTAACCCAAAATAAAAGAAAGCAATAAATAGTAAACCAACAAAAATAGTACCTGAGTTAAAAGGCAATCCCATGCTGTTTACCATGAATATTTCGGTTTTACCAAAGAAGGCCATGGTTAATGGAAGAAGCAATTTAAAAATAAACAACAAAATTGCAATTACAACGGCATTGGCAATAATGAAATTTTTGATGGTAACTTTTTCGTAGTGTTTAAAGTAGTAAAGAAAACCAATTGCCGGAATGGTCAAAAGAGCCATAAAGTGAACTCCAAATGAAAGCCCGATAACCAGAGAAATAACTAATAACCATTTATTTCCTCTTGGTTTGTCCATATCTTGTTCCCAGCGTAAACCCAGCCAAAAAAGCAATGCAATTAATAATGAAGCCATAGCATAAACTTCGGCTTCGACAGCATTAAACCAAAAACTGTCTGAAAAAGTATAAGCAAGTGCCCCAACTAAAGAGCTTCCTAAAATAACAATTGCATTATTTTGATTGATTTCAGCAAAACGTTCGATGATTTTTTTCAGGATCATAGACGAAGACCAAAACAAAAACAAAATTGTAAATGCGCTAGAAAACACAGACATCATATTTACCATCAAAGCTACATGTTGAGCATCGATCGCAAACATGGCAAAAAAAGCACCCATCATTTGAAATAAAGGCGCTCCCGGAGGGTGGCCAACTTCTAGTTTAGCAGCTGTAGCAATATATTCGCCACAATCCCAAAAGCTCATGGTAGGTTCAACAGTTAGTGTATAAGTGATTAAAGCGATTGCAAATGCAAACCAACCAATAATTGTATTCCATTTATTGAAATTGAATTGTGCCATATTTAGGTGTTAAAATTTTGTATGTTTTCTATTCTACAAAGAAAATGTTTTTTTGTGTAAAGAAACGAGCATTAACAAAAAATTCTACAAAACTATTTGATTGAATTAATCTGTTGTTTGTGAAATACTTGCAGATTTATTGCGGATTGAGAAGTGTGAAAAACGAAAAAAATTGAATTTTTTTTATCAAAAAGTTTGTGCAAACTAAAAAAAGCTTTAAATTTGCACTCGCTTAACAGTATTGCTGGTCTATGGTGTAATGGTAACACAACTGTTTTTGGTGCAGTCTTTCAAGGTTCGAGTCCTTGTAGACCAACAAAAAAGCCTCTCATTCGAGAGGCTTTTTTTATGTGATAAATTTAAGGATTCGCGGAATCATATAAAATTCCAATTTTTATAAGGGGTAATTTTTTATAAAAAAAAATATTATTTACGGTTATTTTGTAAAAAGTTTGCGCAAACTAAAAAAAACTCTAAATTTGCACTCGCTTAACGGCATTGCTGGTCTATGGTGTAATGGTAACACAACTGTTTTTGGTGCAGTCTTTCAAGGTTCGAGTCCTTGTAGACCAACATAAAAGCCTCTCAATTGAGAGGCTTTTTTTATGGAATAAAATTAATTATTTAATCGTAACGGTGCGAGCTTTGCATAAATCGTGGTGAACTTAGCGTTTAAGAATCGTATTATTTAGTAAGCAAAGAGGAGGGGACTATACCAAATTTCTTTTTAAATGAAAATGAAAAATGCGACAAATCTTCAAAACCCACTCCAATATAAACTTCTGATGGCGATTTCCCCTGATTGATAAGATAATAAGCTTCCTGAAGTCTTTTGTTTAATAGCCATTTTCCGGGTGTTTGCTGAAATACCTTTTCGAAATCTCGTTTAAAAGTAGCCAGACTTCTTCCGGTTAGATATGCAAAACGATTTAAGTGCACGTTAAAATGAAAGTTTTTGTTCATAAAAGCTTCTAAATCTATTTTTCCGGGTTCAGTAAAATCAAACAAAATGTTTTTTAATTCAGGATTTACTTTTATCAAAAGATGTACGGCTTCTTTTATTTTTAAATTGAACAAAGCCTCATTATCTTCCTGTTCTACTTCTAGATAAGATTTTAATGATTCTATAAATGATTTGTACAATGGGTCAGGAGACAGCGGAATCATAGCTGCTGAATCTGTTTGTTTCTGAATTGTAATGTTGTATTCTTTGCTTATTTCTCGTAAAATTTCCTGATCTAAATAAAGTGAAATCGATTTGAATTCGCCTCCTTCTGGTGGAATTTTAACGAATTTAGCTAAATGATTTCTTCTATTAAGGCGGAAATCTCCTGGTTTTGCATGATAGGTATTTTTACTGTCAGAAGCGATCATTTCTCCCGAAACCTGATAGCTAAAAACATGTTCAGGTATAAAATGTTCGCCTTCGCGGCTGCGGGCAAAATAACAGGAATATAATATTTTGGGTTTTGTATTTGCTGCCATAATGTAAAGTTACTAAAAGATCAGGAAATCTCTCAGGTAATAGATTTCCTGATCGTGATTAGGTATTTAGTGAAGTAAAGCTTTTGGTTCAAGATAAGCCTCAAGACCAATTGTGCCAAATTCTCTTCCTATTCCTGATTGTTTAAATCCGCCGAAAGGCGCCATAGGATCGTGTTTGATTCCGTTTATCTGTACTCGCCCGGCATTAATTTGTGAAGCCACATTACGCGCTCTTTTTTCGTTTGAAGAACTCACATAAGCTTGCAGTCCATAAGTGGTGTCATTTGCAATTTCAATAGCTTCTTCTTCAGTTTTATAGGTGATAATTGATAAAACCGGACCGAATATTTCTTCTTGCGCAATTCGCATGTTGTTTTTTACATGTATAAAAACAGTCGGTTTTACAAAATTACCGTTCTCTAATCCTTCAGGTTTTCCTAAACCTCCAATTAAAATTTCGGCACCTTCATCAATTCCTGTCTGAATATAGTTTTGAACACGTTCGTATTGTTTTTTGCTAACCATTGGTCCAACTTTAGTGGTTTCGTTTTTTGGGTTTCCAACCACGATATCATTAGCCATGTTTTTAATCAAAGATTTAACTTCTTCCAATTTATTTTCAGGCACTAATAATCTTGTTCCTGCAATACAGGCTTGTCCGCTATTCATGTACGCAGCGGCCATTGCAAGCGGAATTGCTTTTGAAAGATCAGCATCGTCAAGAATTATATTTGGAGATTTCCCTCCAAGTTCAAGCGTGACACGTTTCATGGTGTTAACGGCTTCTTTTGCGATAATTTTTCCAACAATTGTAGAGCCTGTAAATGAGATTTTTGCAATGTCCGGATTACGGCTTATTTCTGCACCAACAATTTCGCCTAAACCATTCACGATGTTGAAAACGCCTTTTGGTAATCCGGCTTCGTGAAGGCATTCTGTTATTAATTGTGTTTGTTGAGCGCTCATTTCGCTTGGTTTTATTACGGTTGTGCATCCAGCGGCAATTGCAGTTGATAGTTTGCTGCAGACAAAACCGTTGCTTGAATTCCACGGAATAATAATTCCTACAACGCCAATTGGTGTCATCTGAACTTCAGATTCGCCCATAATTTTGCTGAATTCATACGTGTTTAGTAATTGAATAGTCGAGTCAAAACTTTTTAACATATATTCATAACTAACTGATGCAAATTGAAATGTTCCTCCGTATTCTTCAACCATTGTATTAATGAATTCTTCTTTTCTTTTTTCAATAGCTGTTTGGATGTTTTGTAAATATTGAATTCTTTCTGCAATTGTGGTTTTAGAAAACGTTTCAAAAGCATTTTTTGCAGCGGCGATTGCATTTTGAGTGTCTTTTTGATTTCCTAAAAGAACTTTTCCCAGCTTTTCATTTGTTGTTGGGCTAATAAGGTCAAAATATTCTATGCCTTGCGGAGTTACAAACTCGCCATTAATGTAAATCTTGTCTATTGTTTTCATGATATATTATTATGAATTTTATTTGACAAAGATCTTTATAAACAGGACTGTTGGCTTTGTTGAAAAGCTCAAATATGCTTTGTTAAAAAGCTCATTTATTTTTTTTGAAATATATAAAAAGAGCCTTCAATTAAAAGGCTCTTTTTGTAATAAACTAAAATTGAAGTATTTATTTTGATATAATTTTGATTTAAATTTTAAAAGTAATCACTGGTTTTACAGCATGATTAACTATGCCTTCGCTGATACTTCCGTTAAAAAAGTGGGCAAAACCAGTTCTTCCATGTGTGCACATTCCAATAATATCTGCATTTATGCTATTAGAAAAATTGATGATTCCCTTTTCTATATTGGTGTCGTTGTAAATGTGTGTTGAATAATTGGTAAGATTGAATTCTGAAACAAACTCCTTCATTGCTTTTTCGATCACGTGAGTTGGTTTGAAACTGTTTGGTGTGCATATTGTAACTAAGTGTATTTTTGAATCGAAAAATTGAGTAAAACCTAAAAGTTTTGCAAAAGGTTTTTTAGTTTCTGCTGTAAAATCTGAAGCAAAAACAATGTTAGAGGCATTAAAATTTGATATATCTTTTTTAATAACGAGAACTGGAATTTCTGAGTTTCGAACCACTTTTTCAGTATTGGAACCAATTAGTAATTCTTCAATACCTGATGTGCCATGTGATCCCATTATAATTAAATCAACATAATAATCTTTACTTATTTGGGTGATTCCGTGAATTGGTTTGTCCATTTTTACTATTTCGGTAACAGGGATTCCGTCAAGATAAGGTCGTGATGAAATTTCATCGAGTGTTTCGTTTGCTTTTTTCATGAAAAGCATTGTTTCGGGAATACTTACGCCTCCTAAAATGGCATCATTCATTTGGTGTGGTAATTCAAGCATGTGCAAAATGATGATTTCAAAATTATCTTTTTTTGCAATTTGCGCTGCAACTTTTAAGGCATCTTCCGCATGTTCTGAAAAGTCAGTAGGTACTAGAATTCGTTTCATAGCTTTAGGGTTAAATGATATAAAATTCTTTTGTTTGTTGGTACTATAAAGATAAGAAATATTTTTAGAGTAATCTATTTATTTTGATTTATAAAAAAAACACTATATTTGCACCGTTATTTATTAAAATCTAAATAATGAGGGGACTAAGTGTCCCCTCTTTTTATAAAATTATGACATTTAAAGAAAAAGTAAACGAACTAATCGCAGAGGCACTTCTGGAAAAGCCGTCAATCTTTTTGATTGATCTGGCTATTTCCGATTCTTTTAAAATTAGTGTAGGTTTAGATGGTGATAACGGAGTGGCGTTGCAGGATTGTATCGATATTAGTCGTGCAATCGAGAATAATCTGGATCGTGAAGAGCAGGATTTTTCTCTTGAAGTAGCATCGGTAGGAGTAGGATCACCCTTGAAATTAACAAGACAATACAAGAAAAATGTAGGTAGAACGTTGATTGTTACTACAAAAACTGAAAAAATTGAAGCAGAATTAGTAGAAGCTAACGATGTTTTTATAATTTTGTCTTGGAAAGCAAGAGAACCGAAAAAAGTAGGAAAAGGAAAAGAAACAGTTCAAAAAGAGCAACAAATACCTTATACAGAAATTAAAGAGGCCATTGTTACAGTAACATTTTAATTAAAGAATTCGCATGGAAAATTTAGCATTAATCGATTCATTCTCAGAGTTTAAAGATAATAAACTTATTGATCGTGTAACGCTTATGGCAATTTTAGAGGACGTGTTTAGAAATGCATTAAAGAAAAAATACGGTTCTGATGACAACTTCGACATTATCATAAATCCTGATAAAGGAGATATGGAGATATGGAGAAGGAGAGTAATCGTTGCTGACGAAGATCTTGATTTTGAAAATGAAGAAATTACCTTGACTGAAGCAAGAATGATCGAAGCGGATTTTGAAATTGGTGAAGAAGTTTCTGAAGAAGTTAAATTGATCGATTTAGGAAGAAGAGCTATTTTAGCTTTGCGTCAAAACTTAATATCTAAAATTCACGAACACGATAATACAAATCTTTACAAACAATTTAAAGATATTATCGGTGATATTTATACGGCAGAAGTGCATCACGTACGTCCCAGAGTAGTTATCTTAGTTGATGATGAAGGAAATGAAATTGTTCTTCCGAAAGAAAAACAAATTCCGTCTGACTTTTTTCGTAAAGGAGATAATGTTCGTGGAATTATTGAAAGCGTTGAATTAAAAGGAAATAAACCTCAAATTATTATGTCAAGAACTTCTGAAAAGTTTTTGGAAAAATTATTTGAACAAGAAATTCCGGAAGTATTCGACGGTTTGATTACAGTTAAAAATGTAGTGCGTATTCCTGGTGAAAAAGCAAAAGTAGCGGTAGATTCTTATGATGACAGAATTGATCCTGTTGGAGCTTGTGTAGGTATGAAAGGATCTCGTATTCACGGAATTGTTCGTGAATTAGGAAACGAAAATATTGATGTAATCAATTATACAAGTAATATTCAATTGTTTATTACAAGAGCATTAAGCCCTGCTAAAGTTTCTTCAATCAAAATTGATGAAGAAAACAAAAGAGCTGAAGTTTTCTTGAAATTAGAAGAAGTTTCTAAAGCAATTGGTAGAGGAGGTCACAATATTAAATTAGCAGGTCAGTTAACAGGTTACGAGTTAGATGTTATTCGTGAAGGAGATGTTGCAGGTGCAACGGCTGATGAAGACGATGTTGAGTTGACAGAGTTTTCAGACGAAATCGAAGACTGGGTAATTGAAGAATTTGCTAAAATAGGTTTGGATACTGCAAAAAGTATTTTAAAACAAGAAGTAGAAGATTTGGTAAGAAGAACGGATTTAGAAGAGGAAACTATTCTTGACGTTATGAAAATACTAAAAGAAGAGTTTGATAGTTAATTATCTGCTCTAACAACACAACGAAAAAGGTAATAATAAAAAGGTTATATGTCTGAAGAGAGAGTAATAAGAATAAACAAGGTTTTAAGGGAATTAAATATTTCGTTAGAAAGAGCTGTTGATTATCTAAAAGATAAGGGAATTGCTATTGATGCAAATCCAAATGCGAAAATTTCTGATAGCGAATTTAATATCCTACAAAGCCAATTTGCGGGCGATAAGGGGAATAAGGAAGCTTCTAAAGAGGTAGGAGAAGAAAAAAGAAAAGAAAAAGAAGCATTGCGTGTTGAACGTGAGAAAGAAATTGAGGACAAACGCAGACAAGACGAAGAGCGCCAAAAACAGCAAGAGATTATAAAAGCGAGAGCTGTTGTAACAGGACCTGTCCAGGTTGGTAAAATAGATTTGAATCCAAAGAAACCTGCAGTTGTTTCTACTCCGCCTGTTGAGGAACCGGCTAAAGTCGAAGAACCAAAAGCAGTTGTTACTCCAACTCAACCAGAAAAACCTGTTCAAAAAGAAATTGTACAGCCTGAGCCGCCTGTTGTTGCTCCTGTAGTTTCTGAAGAGAAAAAGGTGGAAAAACCTATTATTACAGAGAAAAAAGAAGTAAAAGCTGAAACTCCTAAAGTAGCACAAGAGCCTGTTGTTTCAACAGATCCTGCAACTGCTGAAGAGACGATCACTACTCAATATCAAAAATTATCCGGAACGACTCTTACCGGGCAAACAATTGACTTGTCTCAATTTAATAAGCCTAAGAAAAAGAAAGAAGATCCGAAGATAACACCGAACAAACCTGGAACTCCGGGAGGAGGAAACAATAGCGCTAATAAAAATAAGCGTAAAAGAATCGCTCCTAAGCCAGGAACTCCGGGCGCACCAAAACCTGCAACAGGTAATGCATCGGGAACACCAAACCCAAATAAAATTACACCAAATACCGGTGGTGGAGGTTTTAATGCTAACAGAAGTGCAAGACCTGGTTTTGTCAAAGGAAATCGTCCTGCAATTGTTGCAAAAGTAGAGCCTACTGAAGAGGAAGTAAAAAACCAAATTAGAGAGACTCTTGAAAAACTTCAGGGTAAAGGTGGAAAATCAAAAGCTGCTAAATACAGAAGAGATAAAAGAGATACGCACCGTCAGAAATCTGATGAAGAACAAAGAGCTATTGACGAAGGAAGTAAAACTATTAAAGTTACAGAATTCGTTACGGTTGGTGAAATTGCCATAATGATGGATGTGCCGATTACTAAAGTAATTGGAACTTGTATGTCTCTTGGTATCATGGTAACCATGAACCAACGTTTAGATGCTGAAACATTAACTATTGTAGCTGATGAATTTGGTTACGAAGTTGAGTTTATTACAGTTGATATCGAAGATGCTATTGAAGTAATTGAAGATAAAGAAGAAGATTTAGTAGTTAGAGCGCCGATTGTTACTGTAATGGGTCACGTCGATCACGGTAAAACATCTTTACTGGATTATATTCGTAAAGAAAATGTTATCGCTGGTGAGTCTGGAGGTATTACACAACACATTGGAGCATACGGAGTAACTTTAGATAACGGTCAAAAAATCGCATTCTTAGATACACCGGGTCACGAGGCGTTTACCGCGATGCGTGCACGTGGAGCTCAGGTTACCGATATCGCTATTATTGTAGTAGCTGCGGATGATGATATCATGCCACAAACAAAAGAAGCAATTTCTCACGCACAAGCTGCGGGAGTGCCGATTATATTTGCAATCAATAAAATTGATAAACCAAACGCTAATGTTGAGAAAATCAAGGAGCGTTTGGCTGGTATGAATTTACTTGTTGAAGATTGGGGTGGAAAAATTCAGTCACATGATATTTCTGCAAAAGTTGGAACAGGAGTAAAAGAATTATTAGAAAAAGTTTTATTAGAAGCTGAAATATTAGATTTAAAATCTAATCCAAATAAAGCAGCTCAAGGAACAGTTGTTGAGGCTTTCTTGGATAAAGGAAAAGGATATGTGTCAACAATTTTAGTTCAACACGGAACTTTAAAAGTTGGAGATTATATGTTGGCAGGAAAACATCATGGTAAAATTAAAGCGATGCATGACGAACGCGGACATATTGTTAAAGAAGCAGGTCCGTCGACTCCGGTATCAGTTTTAGGTCTTGATGGTGCTGCAACTGCAGGTGATAAGTTTAATGTTTTTGAAGATGAAAAAGAAGCAAAACAAATTGCATCAAAACGTTCTCAATTAATGCGTGAACAATCTGTACGTACACAACGTCATATTACACTTGACGAAATTGGACGTCGTATCGCTCTTGGTCAGTTTAAAGAATTGAACGTGATCCTTAAAGGAGACGTTGATGGATCTGTTGAAGCATTATCAGATTCGTTCTCTAAACTTTCTACTGAAGAAGTTCAAATTAATATTATCCATAAAGGTGTTGGAGCAATTACTGAAACTGACGTTATGTTGGCTTCTGCTTCTGATGCGATTATTATAGGATTTAATGTTCGTCCTGCTGGAAATGCGAGACAGCTTGCAGATAAAGAAGAAATCGATATCCGTTACTATTCTATTATCTACGCTGCTATCGATGACTTGAAAGATGCAATGGAAGGAATGTTAGCTCCGGAAATGAAAGAAGAAATTTTAGGAACTGCTGAAATTCGTGAGATTTTCAAAATTTCTAAAGTGGGTTCAATCGCTGGTTGTATGGTGATGGATGGTAAAATTATGAGAACTTCTAAAATTAGAGTTATTAGAGATGGAGTAGTAGTGCATACAGGAGAGCTTATTGCCTTGAAACGTTTCAAAGATGATGTTAAAGAAGTTTCTAAAGGTTACGATTGTGGTATCCAGATTAAAGGATATAATGACATCGAAGAAAGAGATGTTATTGAAGCGTACCATGAAGTTGCTATCAAAAAGAAATTGAAATAATATTCAGTTTATATATATATCAAAAAGCCCCAATGTTAATTGGGGCTTTTTTTTGGTTTAATATTTACTTGAAATGTTATTAACTGATAAAGTAATTTTATCCTGTTATTTCGACTTTGAGGGGGTTATAATCGAAAAAAAAGAACCACTTAGTGGTTCTGGAAAAGTATTTTTTAAAGTTTTATTTACTCGGTTTGATTAAGAAAACGCTTTTGTATTTTTTTCTAATTTCGGCTAAATTTCGCTCGGCTTCTATTCTTGTTTTGAAATTTCCAACCAGAACTTTATAATTGGGAGTGTTGAAAATTATGGTTCCGTCTATATTTGTATATTCTCTTTTGAAATCAGTTAAAGTTTTTTTTGCTTCTTCACTTTTCCCACTGAAAATTTGAATTTTGTAAGTTTCATTTGTACTTAATGACGTGTTAATTTTGCGTTTATCGTTTAGTAATTGTTCAAATTTGGGATCCTGAGTCAATGTTAAATTTTGGTCTTGAGCATTAATATTGTATGCTAAAGTAATCATTGTTACTGTTAAGAAAACTCTTTTTGAAGGGGTTAAAATTCTCATAATGTGATGGTTTTTATGCAAAAATAGTATTTAAAGTTTGTATTGAAAAATTTGATATTATTTAGAATTGATATAAATTGATATTTAAGAGTATTTTAAGGTTTTGAGAATAGTTCATAAGTCGTATTTTTGTGCAAGTTTTAAAAGAAGGTGTTCGGTTTTTATATAGTTACATAGAAAAAACCATACCAAAAATTAGTAGATAATTATTATACTATATGAAAAAGGTGGGTAACCATAATTCGATCTCAAGAAAATTGATGCTTAGCTTATCGCTAACGCTGATTTTCTCCCTAACTTCATTTGCTCAAGATGCTGCTGCTGCTCCGGTGGCGCCTGAAGCTGCTGCTCCGGCTGCGACTGCAGGTGGTGATCCAGTAAAAGGGAAAGAACTTTTTAATGCAAATTGCGCTGCATGTCACAAATTAGATGCTAAATCAACTGGTCCTGCTTTAAGAGGAGTTGCTGCTAAGCATGATAAAGCCTGGCTTTATAAATGGGTGCATAACAGTTCTGACATGATTAAGTCAGGTGATCCTGTGGCAGTAAAACTTTTTGAAGAAAACAACAAGTCAGTAATGACTCCTTTTCCTCAATTGTCAGAAGGTGATATTGATAATATTATCGCTTATACTTCTGAAGAAAAAACTGCAACACCTCCAGCTGGCGGTGCAGGAACTGCTGCTTTGCCAACAGGTCCTCAAGAAGGAGGAAGCGGAATTTCTAATAACATTATTTTAGGAGCTCTTGCTTTAGTAATGGCTATTTTAGTTGTGATGTTGTTTATGGTGAACAAAGTATTAACTAAAGTTGCTAGTAATAATGGTATTGTAGTTGCTCCTAGAGAAGCTAGAACCCCAATCTGGAAAGCTTTTGCTAAAAACCAATTTTTAGTATTAGTTACTTCTATATTTTTACTTCTGGCAAGTGGTTATTTTGTGTATGGATTTTTAATGCAGGTTGGTGTAGATCAAAACTATGAGCCAATTCAGCCAATCCATTATTCTCATAAAATTCACGCTGGAGACAACGAAATCAATTGTAAATATTGTCACTCTGCTGCACGTGTAAGTAAAAACGCTGGTATTCCTTCTTTGAATGTTTGTATGAACTGTCATAAAAACATTTCTGAAGTTGCTGAAACTACTGCGACTGCTGAGCATACTAAAGCATTTTACGATGGTGAAATCCAAAAGTTATATGACGCTGTTGGTTGGGATAAAACTAAACAAGTTTATACTGGAAAAACTAAACCTGTAAAATGGGTTCGTATTCATAATTTGCCTGATTTTGTATATTTCAATCACTCACAACACGTTTCTGTTGCCGGAGTTGAATGTCAGACTTGTCACGGTCCAGTGCAGGAATTTGAAATCATGAAACAATATTCTAAATTAACAATGGGATGGTGTGTTGATTGCCATAGAAAAACTGATGTTAAGATGGAAGGAAACGCATACTATGATAAAATTCATGCTGAACTTTCTAAAAAATACGGTGTAGAAAAATTGACTGCAGCGCAAATGGGAGGTTTAGAATGCGGTAAATGCCACTATTAATCGAATTATTAAGATTTTAATATTTATATACAATGTCATCAAACAAAAAATACTGGAAAAGTGTTGAAGAACTAGAAAATAGTTCTATTGTTGAGGCGCTTAGAAATAACGAATTTGTTGAAGAAATTCCTACGGATGAATTCTTAGGGAATGCAGATGCTTTAGCGTCATCTGGTACTTCACGTCGTGACTTTTTAAAGTACGTAGGGTTTAGTACAGCAGCTGTTACACTTGCTGCCTGCGAAGGTCCTGTTCACAAGTCTATACCTTATGTATTGCAACCAGAACAAATCATTCCTGGTGTTGCAGATTATTATGCAACTACTGTTTTTGATGGTTTTGATTTTGCTAATTTATTAGTAAAAACTCGTGAGGGTCGTCCAATTAAAATTGAAAACAATACTATTTCTGGAGCTAAGTTTTCAGCCAATGCGAGAATTCATGCATCTATCTTAGCTTTATATGATAGTATGCGTTTGAAAGAACCTAAATTGGATGGGAAAAATAGTAGCTGGTCTGCTGTTGATTTAAAAATTAAATCAAGTATTGCTGATGCAAAAGCAAAAGGAGGACAAGTGGTATTGTTGACAAATACTTTGGCAAGCCCTTCTACAGAAAAACTAATAGCTGAATTTATCGCAAAAAACCCAAATGCAAAACATGTTGTTTATGATGCAGTTTCTTCATCAGACGCATTAGATGCATTCGAAACGGTTTATGGTGAAAGAGCTTTAGTTGATTATGATTTTTCAAAAGCTTCTTTGATTGTATCTGTTGGTGCTGATTTCTTAGGAGACTGGCAAGGTGGTGGATATGATGCTGGGTATGCGCAAGGACGTATTCCTCAAAATGGAAAAATGTCTCGTCACTTCCAGTTTGAATCAAATATGACATTATCCGGAGCTGCTGCTGATAAGCGTGTTCCTATGACTACAGCTGATCAAAAGCAAGCTTTAGTTCAAATATATAATATAGTTGCAGGTGCTTCTGTTCCGGTTTCTTTAGAAGCTAAATATAAGACAGAAGTTGTTAAAGCTGCCCAACAGTTAAGAGCTGCTGGTTCTAAAGGAGTTTTAGTATCTGGAATTGAAGATAAAAATGCTCAATTATTAGTTTTAGCTATCAATCAGGTATTGGCTAGTGAAGCTTATAATACAGCTGGTACGAGACAATTAGAAAAGGTTCTAATGCGGTTGTATCTCAATTAGTAAAAGATATGAATGCTGGTAGTGTTCATACTTTAATCATGAGTGGAATTAATCCTGTTTATACATTAGCTGATTCAGCTTCTTTTGTGTCTGGATTGAAAAAAGTAAAAACGTCAGTTGCTTTCTCTTTAAAAGAGGATGAGACTGCATCGATTGCTACAATTGCTGCTCCTGCGCCTCATTATTTAGAATCTTGGGGAGATGTTGAAATTACTAAAGGAACTTATAGTTTGACTCAGCCAACTATTCGCCCTATATTCAATACAAAACAATTTCAAGACGTTTTATTGTCATTAAACGGAGTTTCTGGAAGTTTCTACGATTACCTTAAAGTTAATTCTGCAGGTATTATTGCAGGTTCTTCTTGGAATAAAGTACTTCATGACGGTGTTTTTATAATTGGTTCTACTGGTTTAACTGCAGGTTCTTTTGATTATGCTACTGCTGCAAATGCAGTTTCAAAATCAAAATCAACTGGTGATTTCGAATTAGTATTGTATACTAAAACGGGTATGGGAGACGGACAACATGCAAACAATCCTTGGTTGCAAGAGTTCCCGGATCCAATTACAAGAGTTTCTTGGGATAACTACGTTACTGTTTCAAATGCAGATGCTAAAAAATTAGGATTAACGAATGAAATTGTTGCTAACGGAGGTTTAAACGGAAGTTATGCTACAATTACGACTGCTGATGGTTCTAAATTAGAAAATGTTCCTGTAATTGTTCAGCCTGGACAAGCTATTGGTACAGTTGGTTTGGCTGTTGGTTATGGTCGTAAAGCGGCTTTAAAAGAAGAAATGCAAGTAGGCTTAAATGCTTACGCTTTATATAAAAACTTTAATAGTGTTCAATCTGTTTCTATTGCGAAAGCAAATGGAGAGCATGAGTTTGCTTGTGTTCAGGGACAGAAAACATTAATGGGTAGAGGAGATATCATTAAAGAAACTACTTTGGAGATTTTCAATAGTAAAGATGCTAAACACTGGAACGAACAACCAATGGTATCATTAGATCACCAGGAAGTTGAAGCTACAACAGTCGATTTATGGGAGTCATTTGATCGTTCAACAGGACATCACTTTAACCTTTCAATTGACTTGAATGCTTGTACAGGATGTGGTGCATGTGTTATTGCTTGTCATGCAGAAAACAACGTTCCTGTTGTTGGTAAAGCAGAAGTAAGAAGAAGCCGTGATATGCACTGGTTGCGTATTGACAGATATTATTCTTCTGAAAGTACTTTTGAAGGTGATAACGAAAGAAAAGAAAATATTGCTGGTTTATCTAGTTCATTATCTACATTTAATGAAATGGAAAAACCTGGAGATAATCCACAAGTTGCTTTCCAACCAGTAATGTGTCAACACTGTAATCACGCACCATGTGAAACAGTTTGTCCGGTTGCTGCTACATCTCACGGTCGTCAGGGTCAAAACCATATGGCATACAACAGATGTGTTGGTACTCGTTACTGTGCAAACAACTGTCCTTATAAAGTGCGTCGTTTCAACTGGTTCTTGTACAACAAAAACAGTGAATTCGATTACCACATGAATGATGATTTAGGACGTATGGTATTAAACCCAGACGTAAACGTTCGTTCTCGTGGAGTTATGGAAAAATGTTCATTCTGTATCCAAAGTACACAAGCTGTTATTCTTGAGGCAAAACGTCAAGGTAGAGTAGTAGCAAAAGATGAATTCAACAATGCTTGCGCATGTTCTGCAGCTTGTTCGTCTGGAGCTATGGTGTTTGGAGATGTAAATGATAAAGAAAGCGCAGTTGCTAAATTAGCAGAAAGCGAAAGAATGTATCATTTATTAGAGCATGTTGGTACAAAACCAAATGTTTTCTATCACGTAAAAGTTAGAAATACTTAGTAAAATTATTAATAAGAAACAATATAAAGGATTATGTCGTCTCACTACGAAGCACCCATTAGAAAACCTTTAGTTATAGGTGATAAATCTTATCACGATGTAACTGTAGATGTAGCTGCACCTGTTGAAGGGCCTGCAAACAAACAATGGTGGATTGTATTTTCAATCGCATTAATAGCCTTCCTTTGGGGGTTAGGTTGTATAATTTACACCGTATCTACCGGTATCGGAACATGGGGATTAAATAAAACAGTTGGTTGGGCTTGGGATATTACGAACTTCGTTTGGTGGGTTGGTATTGGTCACGCTGGAACATTAATTTCTGCGGTATTATTACTTTTCCGTCAACGTTGGAGAATGGCTATTAACCGTTCTGCAGAAGCAATGACTATCTTTTCAGTAGTTCAGGCAGGTTTATTTCCAATTATTCACATGGGGCGTCCATGGTTGGCATACTGGGTATTACCTATTCCAAATCAATTTGGATCTTTATGGGTAAACTTTAACTCGCCATTACTTTGGGACGTATTTGCAATTTCAACGTACCTTTCAGTATCATTAGTTTTCTGGTGGACTGGTTTATTACCTGATTTTGCGATGTTACGTGATAGAGCAATAACACCTTTCAATAAAAGAGTATATTCTATCCTAAGTTTTGGATGGAGTGGTAGAGCTAAAGACTGGCAGCGTTTTGAAGAAGTATCTTTAGTATTAGCTGGTTTGGCTACTCCTCTTGTACTTTCTGTACACACGATTGTATCGATGGACTTTGCTACTTCTGTAATTCCGGGATGGCATACAACAATTTTCCCTCCATACTTTGTTGCTGGAGCGGTATTCTCAGGATTTGCAATGGTAAATACGTTGTTGATCGTTATGAGAAAAGTTTCTAATCTTGAAGCATATATTACATTACAACATATCGAATTGATGAACATCATTATCATGATTACAGGTTCTATTGTTGGTGTTGCATATATCACTGAGTTATTCGTAGCTTGGTATTCAGGAGTAGAGTATGAGCAATATGCTTTCTTAAACAGAGCTACCGGACCTTACTGGTGGGCATATTGGTCGATGATGACTTGTAACGTTTTCTCTCCACAATTTATGTGGTTTAAAAAACTAAGAACAAGTATTATGTTTTCATTTATTATTTCGATTGTGGTAAACATCGGAATGTGGTTCGAAAGATTCGTAATTATTGTTACTTCTTTACATAGAGATTACCTTCCATCTTCTTGGACAATGTTCTCACCAACATTTGTAGATATTGGAATTTTCATTGGAACAATTGGTTTCTTCTTTGTATTGTTTTTATTGTACTCAAGAACATTCCCTGTAATTGCTCAGGCAGAGGTTAAAACAATTTTGAAAGGAACAGGAGATAATTACATTAGAGAAAGAGCAAATAAAGATTCACATCATGAGTAATAAAGTAATATACGCCATTTATAATGACGATGATATTTTGATGGATGCAGTAAAGAAAACCAGAGCTGCTCATCATCATATTGAAGAAGTTTTTACTCCATTCCCGGTTCACGGGTTGGATAAAGCTATGGGTTTAGCACCTACAAGATTAGCAATTTGTTCTTTCTTATACGGATGTGTTGGTCTTTCTTTTGCAACATTCATGATGAGTTATATTATGATTCATGACTGGCCGCAAGATATTGGAGGAAAACCAAGTTTTAGTTATATTCAGAACATGCCTTCTTTTGTGCCGATTATGTTTGAATTAACTGTGTTTTTTGCTGCCCACTTAATGGTAATCACTTTTTATATGAGAAGTAGATTATGGCCATTTAAGCAAGCGGAAAATCCTGATGTAAGAACAACAGATGACCATTTCTTAATGGAAGTTGCTGTAAATGATAATGAAGCTGAATTAGTTTCTTTTTTCGAAGGTACAGGAGCTGTTGAAGTTAAAGTAATTGAAAAGAATTAATTGTAGCTATGAAAAGGATATATAAAATAACACTTTTAGTTGGTATAACTATTTTAGTTTCTTCTTGCCACAATAATTCGGCACCGAACTATCAGTATTTCCCAAATATGTATGAATCTGTTGCTTATGAGACTTATACAGAGGCAAAAATATTTAAAGGAGGAAAAGAAGGACAACTTCCTGTAAAAGGAACTATCAATAGAGGTTTTGAGCCTTATGAATATGAAAATTCAACAGCAGGTTATGAATTGGCAAAAGCTAATTTAAAATCTCCTTTGGATTCTATTGAAAGAAATTCAGGAAAAGGAAAAGAACTTTTCGAAATTTACTGTATTAGTTGTCATGGTGCAACTGGAAACGGTAAAGGTAAATTGGTGGAGAGAGAAAAATTTCTTGGAGTACCTAGCTATAAAGACAGAGTTATCACTGAAGGAAGTATCTTTCACGTTGAAACTTATGGTTTAAATGCAATGGGTTCACATGCAAATCAATTAAGTGCCCACGAACGTTGGTTAGTTGCTGACTATGTTCTAAAACTAAAAAGCCAATTATAATTGTTGAACAAACTGATCGTAATAGATATGTATACATTTTCAAGTAAATTAAAAACTTTTTCTATCATCCTAATGGCCGTTGGTATATTAGGAATTGGATATGGTTTTTTAACTGCTCCTAAAGATATTCAAGAAGTTGAAAAAATTCTTGCTGCAGATGCTCATGGTTCGCATGGTGCTGCACATGAAGAAACTGCAGAGGCTTCCCATAAAGAAGCAGGACATCATGAAGCTGCGGAAGCTTCACACGAATCACATAAAGATGGTGAACATGCAGAAATTAGTGCTGCCGATGAACATACAGAACATTTAACACATGTATTGCACCAATTGCAAAATAAGCCTTGGTCTGCATTATATGTAGCTTGTATTTTCTTTTTGTTAATTTCTCTTGGAGTTTTAGCATTTTATGCTATTCAACAAGTAGCTCAGGCTGGATGGTCTCCGGTTTTGTTTAGAGTTATGCAAGGTATTACGGCGTATTTACCTGTAGCTTCAGTAATTTTCTTTTTAATTTTAGTTCTTTGCGGATTACATTTTAATCACATATTTGTATGGTTAGGTGAAGGAGTTACAGATCCTAAAAGTCCAAATTATGATGAAATTATTGCTGGTAAAGCAGGATATTTAAACTTTCCTTTTTGGATTATTAGAGCGGGTATATTTTTATTAGGATGGAATTTATACCGTCACTATTCAAGAAAAAATTGCTTGGCTCAAGATGAAGCTAACGATGATTTAAATTACAAAAAGAACTTTAAATTATCTGCGGGATTCTTAGTATTCTTTATCGTATCTGAGTCTATCATGTCCTGGGATTGGATTATGTCTTTTGATCCACACTGGTTCAGTACTTTATTTGGATGGTATGTATTTGCTTCTTTTATTGTAAGCGCTATTACTACTATAGCATTAGTTACTATATATTTAAAATCTAAAGGATATTTAGAATATGTAAATACAAGTCACATACATGATTTAGCGAAATTTATGTTTGGTTTTAGTATTTTCTGGACATACTTATGGTTCTCTCAGTTTATGTTGATCTGGTATGCGAATATACCTGAAGAGGTAACTTATTTTATCACAAGAATTCAATTATATAACTTGCCTTTCTTTGGTGCAGTTGTCATGAATTTTGTTTTCCCATTATTGATTTTAGTAAATACTGACTTTAAACGTTTAAGCTGGGTTATTGTAATGGCCGGTACTGTTATATTATTAGGACATTACATTGATTTCTTTAATATGGTTATGCCTGGTACAGTTGGAGATAAATGGTTTATCGGAATTCCTGAAATTGCATCTATTCTTTTCTTCCTAGGATTGTTTATTTTTGTGGTATTTACTGCATTAACTAAAGCTCCTCTGTTAGCAAAAAGAAATCCTTTCATAGAAGAAAGTAAACATTTTCATTATTAATATTTAAAGAAATAAACAGATGACAAGTTTGTTGGTAATTATAGTTTTAGTTTTATTAGCAGTTGCATTATGGCAATTGACCAAGATATTTGATCTTACTCAGGTAGGAGCTTCTTCGGACGATTCTCAGGTTGCATCAGATAATGATAATAATATTCAGGGATATATTATGTTTGGCTTCTTGGCATTCATATATATATTTACAATTTACGGTCTATTAAAGTGGGGTGGTTTAGCACTTCATACACCAGCTTCAGAGCATGGAATTTTAGTAGATAGTTTAATGAATATTACTTGGGTTTTAATTTTTGTAGTTCAATTTATTACTCAGGGTTTATTATACTGGTTTTCTTTTAAAAACAGAGGTAATAAAGATAAAAAAGCATTATTCTTTGCTGATAGTAATAAATTAGAAGCAATCTGGAGTATTATTCCATCTGTGGTTTTGGCTTGTTTAATTCTTTATGGATTATATGCCTGGAACAATATTATGTTTGTCGATAAAGATGAAGATGTAATTGAAATCGAACTATATGCTCAACAATTTAAATGGACTGCAAGATATGCAGGTCAGGATAATGTTTTAGGAAAAGCTAACGTTCGTTTAATCGAAGGTATCAATACTTTAGGTGTTGATATGTCTGATCCGAATGCTCAGGATGATATTATTGTTTCTGAATTGCATATTCCAAAAGGTAAAAAAATTCATTTCAAAATGCGTTCTCAAGACGTATTGCACTCAGCTTATATGCCTCACTTTAGAGCACAAATGAACTGTGTACCTGGAATGGTTACTGAGTTTGCTTTCATTCCAACTTACACAACTGCTGAATACAGAGAGTTGCCATTTATGGTTGAGAAAGTTTCAAATATAAACAAACTTAGAGCTGAAAAAAGTGCTGAGTTGCTTGCTAAAGGCGGTACAGCTTTAGATCCTTATACATTTGATTATTTATTATTATGTAATAAAATTTGTGGAGCTTCTCATTACAACATGCAAATGAAAGTAGTTGTAGATACTCCGGAAGATTATAAAAAATGGTTAAGTGAAAAAACTACTTTAGCTCAGGATATTAAAGCGGCGGCTGCTGCTGAAAAGCCAGCTGAAGGAACAGGAGCTACTACAGATAGTGCAAGTACTATTGCTAAAGATACTGTAAAAGCGGTTATCGATACTGTAAAAGCAGCTGTAGCTAAAGTTGCTATGAAATAATATTTATTAAGAAAATTTAAAGTACACATATATGTCAGCAGAAGCGCACGATCACGATCACGGACACGATCATCACGAGCACGAACATCATCATAAAGACACTTTCATTACTAAATATATTTTTAGTATTGATCACAAAATGATTGCTAAGCAATACTTGATTACCGGTATTATCATGGGTATTATTGGTATTGCAATGTCTTTGCTTTTCAGAATGCAATTGGCCTGGCCGGAAGAGTCTTTCAAAATATTTAATGTTTTATTAGGAGATAAATTTGCACCTGACGGTGTAATGGCAAATGATATTTACTTAGCTTTAGTTACAATTCACGGTACCATCATGGTATTCTTTGTACTGACGGCTGGTTTGAGCGGAACATTTAGTAACTTACTTATTCCACTCCAAATTGGAGCGCGAGATATGGCTTCCGGATTCATGAATATGATTTCGTACTGGTTGTTTTTCCTGTCTGCTGTAATTATGTTATCTTCACTATTTGTTGAAGCTGGTCCAGCTTCTGCAGGTTGGACAATTTATCCGCCATTAAGCGCATTGCCACAAGCAATTCCAGGATCTGGAACAGGTATGACTTTATGGTTAGTTTCAATGGCTATCTTTATCGCATCTTCTTTGATGGGATCTTTAAATTACATTGTTACTGTAATCAACTTAAGAACTAAAGGAATGTCTATGACAAGACTTCCACTTACAATCTGGACATTTTTTGTAACAGCTATTATTGGTGTTATTTCGTTTCCAGTATTATTATCAGCTGCTTTATTATTGATTTTTGATAGAAGTTTTGGTACTTCATTCTTCTTGTCTGATATTTATATTGCAGGAGAGGTTTTACATTATCAAGGTGGTTCTCCGGTTTTATTCGAACACTTATTCTGGTTCTTAGGACACCCTGAGGTTTATATCGTAATCTTACCAGCAATGGGACTTGTTTCTGAAATTATGGCTACGAATTCTCGTAAACCAATTTTTGGATACAGAGCGATGATTATGTCAGTTCTTGCAATTGCATTTTTATCTACTATTGTTTGGGGTCACCACATGTTTATCTCTGGTATGAATCCTTTCTTAGGATCAGTATTTACCTTTACAACTTTATTGATTGCAATTCCATCTGCTGTAAAAGCATTTAACTGGATTACAACTTTATGGAAAGGTAACTTACAATTCAACCCTGCAATGTTATTCTCTATCGGAATGGTTTCTACTTTCATCACTGGAGGTTTAACAGGAATCATTTTAGGAGATAGTACTTTAGATATTAACGTTCACGATACTTATTTTGTAATTGCTCACTTTCACTTAGTAATGGGTATCTCTGCACTTTACGGAATGTTTGCTGGTATTTACCACTGGTTCCCTAAAATGTACGGAAGAATGTTGAATAAAAACTTAGGTTATATTCACTTTTGGGTAACAGCAGTTTGTGCTTACGGAGTATTCTTCCCAATGCACTTTATTGGATTAGCTGGTTTACCAAGACGTTATTATACAAATACAAACTTTCCATTATTTGATGATTTACAAAATGTGAATGTTTTAATTACAACGTTTGCCCTTGTAGGAGGTGCGTTCCAGTTAGTATTTTTGTATAACTTCTTTAGTAGTATTTTCTACGGTAAGAAAGCAGTTCAAAATCCATGGAAATCAACAACATTAGAATGGACAACTCCGGTAGAACATATTCACGGTAACTGGCCAGGTGAAATTCCTCACGTATATCGTTGGCCGTATGACTACAGTAACCCAAATCATGATGTAGATTTTGTTCCTCAAAATGTACCAATGAAAGAAGGTGAAGAAGTTCTGCACCACTAAAAATATTTTAAAAGACTGTCTTAACCGACAGTCTTTTTTTTATGTGTTAATTTTTGGCACTTAGAATATTACTATTTTCCAAACTGATTACTTTGTCTATCTTTGTATGATGAATGAAAACCTAGATCCTACTACAAAAGGATACAACCCGGAAGAACTAGATCTTGAAAAAAAATTGCGTCCGCTATCATTTGATGATTTTGCCGGACAAGACCAGGTTTTAGAAAATTTAAAAGTTTTCGTAGCTGCCGCTAATCAACGTGGTGAAGCACTTGATCATACACTTTTTCATGGACCTCCGGGATTAGGAAAAACGACTTTGGCTAATATCCTCGCCAATGAACTTGAAGTAGGAATTAAAATTACTTCAGGACCTGTTTTAGATAAACCTGGTGATTTAGCAGGTCTGTTAACAAATCTGGATGAAAGAGATGTTTTATTCATTGATGAAATTCATCGTTTAAGTCCAATTGTAGAAGAGTATTTATATTCGGCTATGGAAGACTTCAAAATTGACATCATGATTGAATCCGGGCCTAACGCCAGAACAGTACAAATCAATTTGAATCCGTTTACATTAATTGGTGCAACAACGCGATCAGGATTATTAACAGCTCCAATGCGTGCCCGTTTTGGAATTTCATCACGACTACAATATTATACAACTGAGCTTTTAACGACTATTGTTGAAAGAAGTGCGTCTATTTTAAAAATGCCAATTTCTCTTGAAGCAGCAATCGAAATTGCGGGTCGAAGCCGTGGAACACCTCGTATTGCAAATGCATTATTGCGCAGGGTTCGTGATTTTGCCCAGATAAAAGGAAACGGAACTATTGATATTGAAATTGCCCGTTACGCTCTTAATGCATTAAATGTTGATGCACATGGGCTTGATGAAATGGATAACAAAATTTTGCTTACCATTATCAATAAATTTAAAGGCGGACCGGTAGGACTGTCAACTTTGGCTACTGCAGTTTCAGAAAGCAGTGAAACGATTGAAGAAGTTTATGAACCATTCTTAATTCAGGAAGGGTTTATTATGCGTACTCCGCGTGGTCGTGAAGTTACTGATAAAGCCTATAAGCATTTAGGAAAAATAAACACAAATATTCAAGGTGGCTTATTCTAATTATTTTATTGATGTCTGAGAATACAAAATATAATTATCCTAATAAGCTTTCGATCCTTAGATTTTTTTTGGATGCAGAAGGAGTGCGTAAAAACCCTATTCCGTATCATAAGAAGTATTTTGATAAATTGGGCGATTCTTTTTCACTTAAAATAGGAAAGTCAAAACATTTGATTTTATCCAGAGATAATGATGTTGCTCAATATATTTTACAAAAAAATCAGAAGAATTATTATAAATCTAAGTTTCAATCCGTTTATCTTTCAAAGTATTTAGGGAAGGGGCTTTTGACTGTAGATGGTGAATTTTGGCTAAAACAAAGAAGACTTATTCAGCCTGCTTTTCATAAGCAAAAGATGAATCAATTGGTTGAAAACATGAATAAAACTATTACTTCAGAATTAGAAGTTTTAGTTCAGGATAGACCAATAGATCTTTTTCCTGTTATGAGCCAATTGGCTTTTAATGTTGTTGCTAAATCTCTTTTTGAGTTTTCGGTTTCTGAAGAAAACTTAACCCGAATTAAATATATTATTGAAGAGGTTCAAAATTTCTTAGTTAAGGAAATCAGACTTCCCCATAAAGCTTGGTGGTTTTCTTTAAGTGGACAAGTTAAAAAGCATCTTGAACTGGCTGAAGAAAACAATAAGATTATTCAGGGAATCATTGAAGATAGAGTTGGTTCAAAAAAAGAAATAAACGATTTACTAAATATGCTTCTGGAGACCAGATATGAAGATACTGGAGAAGGAATGTCTGTAAAGCAATTAATTGATGAAATCAAGATTCTTTTTATTGCCGGACATGAAACTACAGCAAATGCCTTAACTTTTACTCTTTATCTTTTAGCAGGAAATCCTGATGTACAACAAAAAATTTTCGATGAGATTACTGAAATAGAATCACAAACTAACGATATTGTAGAGCAACTTCAAAAGATGACTTATACCAATGCCGTTTTAAATGAATCTATGCGTTTGTTTCCTCCAGCCTGGATTACCGATAGAGAAAATGTTGAAGATGATAATTTAGCAGGCTATCAAATTAAAAAAGGAACTTTAATTGGTGTTTCTTTTTATGAATTGCACCGAAATCCTAAATATTGGGTTGATCCCGAAAAATTCATACCGGAAAGATTTCTTGGCGATCAAAAGAAACAGTCAATGCAATATTTTTATCCATTTGGAGCTGGACCCAGAATGTGTATTGGAGCAGGATTTGCCATTTACGAAATGTGCTTGGCGATTTCTAACATAGTTAAAAATTACAATATTAAATCTGTGAATAACGAAATTCAGTTTAATCCATTAATCACATTGAAACCTGTTGGAGTCGAAGTTTTATTCTCTAAAAGATGACCATCAATTCTAAAGAGACATATTCGAAATTTATAAAGTCAGAAGCAAAACGATTAGGTTTTCTTTCTTGTGGAATATCCAAAGCTGGATTTTTGGAACAAGAGGCACCTCGACTTGAAAATTGGTTAAAAAACAACAGCCACGGTCAAATGGCATATATGGAAAACCATTTTGATAAGCGATTAGACCCAACTTTATTGGTTGATGATGCTAAAAGTGTTATTTCACTTTTACTAAATTATTATCCTGCTGAATCTCAATCTCAGGAAAGTTTCAAAATCTCTAAATACGCATACGGACAAGATTATCATTTTGTAATTAAAGAGAAATTAAAAGAATTCCTTTTTTCTATTCAGGAAAATATTGGAGACGTCTCAGGTCGTGCTTTTGTCGATTCTGCTCCAGTTTTAGATAAAGCCTGGGCGGCAAAAAGCGGCTTGGGATGGATTGGAAAAAACAGCAATCTTATAACTCAAAAAGTTGGTTCATTTTATTTTATCGCAGAACTTATTCTTGATTTAGACCTTGAATATGATCACTCTACTACAGATCATTGCGGTTCCTGTACTGCCTGTATCGATGCTTGTCCTACACAAGCAATAGTTGCTCCTCATGTTGTTGATGGCAGCAAATGTATTTCATACTATACCATAGAACTGAAAGAAAATATTCCTTATGATATGAAAGGAAAATTTGACGAGTGGATGTTTGGTTGTGACACTTGTCAGGATGTTTGCCCGTGGAATCGATTTTCGAAATCACATTCAGAACCATTATTTGATCCAAATCCTGATTTATTGTCATTTACAAAAAAAGACTGGATTGAAATTACAGAAGAAACTTTTCGTACTGTTTTTAAAAATTCTCCTATAAAGAGAACAAAATTTGATGGTTTAAAACGAAATATAAAATTTCTGGAATAAAATTATTTTAAAATTCTTCTCATTATTATATAGTTTATTCTTTCTTTTTTTGTTTTCAAATTGTCTTCTTTTTCTTTGATGAGCTTAAAAATATAGCCATAAAAAGTTGTAAGTTATCTATTCTTAAGGAAATAATATAAAGGACTGATTGTTAATTAATTGTGCTAAAAACACCAACACCTATTTGTAAGATATTCTTACGATATTGCCACTATTTTTCTTAAAAAACGAATATTTGATAAAAAATTAAGAATTTTCTGTGCTATTATTGTCAAATAGTTAAGTTTTATACATCTTCAGGTTAATTTTTGTTGATTAAAAGTGTAATTCAACGTTTATCTAGGTAGTTTGTCGACGAAAGTATTTAATATAGAGGTGTTTATATAATTTCGCGACTCCAAAAACTACTAATTTAATCCAGAGACAACTTATTTAGTCGTGAACCTATAAACACTTATGGTCCAAACACTACTTTCTTTTTATATTGATTTTAAAAAATCTTTTATAAGATTTTCAAAATCCATTTTCTGTCTTTTATCGTATCTGTCTTATATCTTGAAAACCGTATTTGGTTTTTCAGCTTCTAATATTTCTATTATTCAAATTACAATTGTCTATGCGTAACTTTACTCTTAGAAAGTTTAATTCAATTAAGCTAATTTCTTTTATTTTATTTTTATTGGTTAGCTTAAATGCTTCGGCCCAGTTTTACACTAAGCATTATATTGCTCCGGCACCTTGGCAGTATTTTAGTAAAGCAAATGAAATTGTTATTGCTACCAATTCTACAGCAACTGTAAACATTACTGTTTCAAAAAGTGATGGTACAGTTGTAACAACACTCACAGCTTCAAAAGGAACACCTGCAATATATAGATTTGCCGGCAAACCTAGTGCAGCTCCTGCTTTTGCATTTAATACAGTTTTGAATGCTGCAGGGTTAATCGTTACAGGTAGCGCTCCGATATCTATTAATTTACGAAACGTAGCTTCTGATGCTTTAGGTGGAGACGGTTCTGATTTGGATATTAAAGGGAATGCAGCATTGACTAGTTTTGGTGACGCCGGAATTGGGATAAGATTTAGAGTTGGATATTATAGAGATGGTTCTCTAGGGAATTTTAATAGTTACGGTGATCAGCGTCCGATTTACAGCGTAATGGCAATTACAAATGGAACATCCGTAACAATTGGAGGTGTTGTTACTACAACCTTAAACGCAGGTCAAAGTTATTTGTTTAAAGCTGCAATTGGTACTTTGGTAGAAACTTCAAATCCAAGTGTTATGAATACTTCTGCTTTTATTGATACACCAAGTGGTTGTGGAGATGGAGCTTTTAATCAAATTCCACCAGAAGCAGTTTTAGGTTCAGAATATTTTATTGAAAGAGGAAAAGGAAATGATACAGCAGAACAAACAACTGTAATTGCTACAAAACCAAATACAAAAGTTATTGTTGATACTTATTCGGTTACCGGAGCTTTAGTATCAACAAAAACAACAACATTAGCAACAGCTGGTAGCTTTTTTACTTTTTTAAACGGGGTTTCAAATACCAATTTTTCAGCATCGAGAGTTTCTGCAGATAATAATGTTGCTGTTTATTCAGGAACAGCTCAGTCTTGTGAAGTAGATATTTCGACGATTGCTCCGGTTTCAGAATGTGGAGGATCTAAATTCATAGAAACAGCAAAATTTAGAAATTATGGTACAGGTTCATTGCCTTACTTTGGTTACGTTCTTTTAAAAGATGCCGTATCAAAAGTATATATAAATGGTATAGATATTGAAACAAAATCAGGAGTTTTAGCACGTCATCAATTGGGTGCAACAGGATGGTATTTAATAAATTTTGAGGATACCCAGATCGGAAGTCCTGATATTCTTTCCATATCAAGTGATGCTAAATTAACGGTTTCGATTGTGCAACAAGGGGGAGGATTCTCTATGGCAGGTTTCTTTTCAAATTTTGCTGTTCAGCCAGAAGATCCAACTTTCAGTTATATTTCCGGAGGTGGTTGTACTAATAGTTCAGCTCTGTTATCAACACCAGCTGGATTTACCCCATATCAGTGGTATTACAATGGCACTGCTATTTCAGGTGCTACTTTAAATACATACACTGCGACCAAAACAGGTTCTTATTCTGTTGCTTCGACTTTAACATGTGGAGCTCAAACGCAATCAAAACCTATATCAGTTACATTGTGTACAGATTTAGGTATTACAAAAACAGTAGACAATGCAACACCTTGTGTAGGATCAAATGTAGAATTTACTGTAACCTTATCCAATTTAGGGGTAAATAATGCTACAGGAGTTTCAGTAAATGATTTGCTGCCTACCGGTTATACTTTTGTGAGTTCAACTCCATCAGTAGGAACTTATAACTCAGGAACAGGAGTTTGGAGTATTGGTGATATCAATGGAGGCATTGCTGTAACATTAAAAGTTGTAGCTAAAGTAAATGCTAGTGGAGTTTATACTAATATGGCAGTAATTCCGACATCAATTCCGGATACAAATCCAGCAAATAATTCGGCTAGTGTTTCAACAACGCCAAATCCTTTGCCAACAGTTGCTATTACAAATCCTGCTTCAGTATGTGCTCCTTCAAAAGTTGATATTACTGCTACGGCAATTACAGCAGGAAGTAGTGCGAATTTAACATTTTCATATTGGACAGATGCTGCTGCTACAACAGCTTATAGTACACCAACTGCTGCCACAGCAGGTACTTATTATATAAAAGGAACTACAGCTTCAGGATGTTCAGATATTAAACCTGTTGTAGTTACAACTGTTACAGCACCAAATGCCGGTACATTATCAGGAGCACAAAATATTTGTATTTCAGGAACGACTACTTTTACATCAAATGGAAACTCAGGTGGAACCTGGACAAGTAGTGATACCGCCGTTGCAACAGTAAACGCATCAACCGGAGTAATTACAGGAGTTGCAGCAGGTACAGCTACGATTACCTATAGAGTTACTGGAACAGGAGATTGTGCAGATGCCAATTCAACAAGAAACGTAATCGTAAACCCAACTCCTACAGCTTCAATAACAGGAGTTTTAACCGCGTGTTCTACAACTACCTTAACAGCAGTTACTACTGCAGGTTCTCCGGCTTATGTTTGGTATAAAGATAATGTTGTCATTTCTGGACAAACAGCATCCACATTAGTTGTTACAGCTGATGGAAACTATAAAGTTAAAGTTACAAATACGGCTACTACTTGCGAAAATACTTCGGCTGCTTCAACGGTTAAAGTTAGCGATACCCAAAAACCAGTGATTACCTGTCCGTCGAATGTTACGGCTGTAGCCGATGCCAATTCATGCGTTGCTACAGGAGTTATTTTGGGAACACCAACAACAGCTGACAACTGTACAGGCACAATCACGGTTACCAATAATGCACCGTCAAGCTTTCCCATCGGAGTTACAACAGTAACCTGGACAGCAAAGGATACCGCAGGAAACACACAAACTTGTACCCAGACAGTAACAGTTAGCGATACCCAAAAACCAACAATTGCATGTCCGCCAAATGTTACGGCTATAGCCGATGCCAATTCATGCGCTGCTACAGGAGTTGTTTTGGGAACACCAACAACAACGGATAATTGTACAGGCACAATCACGGTTACCAATAATGCACCGTCAAGTTTTCCAATTGGAGTTACAACAGTAACCTGGACAGCAACAGATGCTTCAGGAAACACACAAACTTGTACCCAGACAGTAACCGTTAGTGATACCCAAAAACCAACAATTGCATGTCCGCCAAATGTTACGGCTGTAGTCGATGCCAATTCATGCGTTGCTACAGGAGTTATTTTGGGAACACCAACAACAGCTGACAACTGTACAGGCACAATCACGGTTACCAATAATGCCCCGTCAAGTTTTGCAATTGGCGTTACAACAGTAACCTGGACAGCAAAGGATGCAGCAGGAAATACACAAACTTGTGCCCAGACAGTAACCGTTAGCGACACTCAAAAACCAACAATTACCTGTCCGTCAAATGTTACGGCTGTAGCCGATGCGAATTCATGCACTGCTACAGGAGTTATTTTGGGAACATCAACAACAGATGACAACTGTACAGGCACAATCACGGTTACCAATAATGCACCATCAAGTTTTCCAATTGGCGTTACAACAGTGACCTGGACAGCAACAGATGCTTCAGGAAATACGCAGACTTGTAATCAGACAGTAAAAGTAGTAGGTCCAATTAAAGCAAATGATGATATTGTATCTTCATTTAATGGATATTCAGGTGGAATTGCTGTTTCAAATGTATTAAGTAATGATCTTTTAAACTGTAGTAATGTAATTGCAAGTGATGTGAATCTTACTTTAGCAAGTACTTTACCTGCTGTTTTAACTTTTAATACTACAAACGGATCAGTAACAGTTAACCCACAAACACCTGCTGGTATATATTCATTTGATTATACAATCTGTGAAAAATTAAATAACACTAATTGCAGTACAGCTTCAGTTAAAATAACAGTTGTTGCTCCAGTTATAGATGCAATAACAGAAACAACACCATCAATTAACGGAAACATTGGCGGAACAACAACATCGTTAACAACGAACGATACTTTAAACGGAAACCCGGTTGTTATCGGAAAAAATCCTGGAGAAGTAACTTTAACTGGCATAACGGTTCCAACAGGATTGACATTAAACGCAGATGGAACAGTAACAGTTGCAGCAAACACTTCAGCCGGAAATTATAACGTAGAATACAGTATCTGTGAGGTAACCAACCCAACAAATTGCGATACGGTTATCTCAGTGGTTGTAGTTGGAAAACCAACTATTGACGCTGTTACGGAAACCACCACTTCAATTAACGGAAATACTGGCGGAACAACAACATCGTTAACAACGAACGATACTTTAAACGGAAATCAGGTTGTTATAGGAACAAACCCGGGAGAAGTAATTTTAACAGGCATAACGGTTCCAACAGGATTAATATTAAACGCAGACGGAACAGTAACAGTTGCAGCAAACACTGCAGCCGGAAATTATAACGTAGAATACAGTATCTGTGAGGTAACCAACCCAACAAATTGCGACACGGTTATTTCAGTGGTTGTAGTTGGAAAACCAACTATTGACGCTGTTACGGAAACCACCACTTCAATTAACGGAAACACTGGCGGAACAACAACATCATTAACTGCTAACGACACTTTAAACGGAAATCCGGTTGTTATCGGAACAAATCCAGGAGAAGTAAAACTTACAGGTATCACAGTGCCAACAGGATTGACATTAAACACAGACGGAACAGTAACAGTTGCAGCTAATACTCCAGAAAATGATTATGAAATAGAATATAGTATCTGTGAAATTACAAACCCAACTAATTGTGATGTTGTAAAAAGTATCATTACTGTTACAAGCGGAGTATTAATCGCAAATCCAGATGTAGTTGCTTCAATAGTTGCAGCAAACCAACCACAAACTGTTGTGAATGTTTTTGATAACGATACCAATAACGAAATTTCTGTTCTACCAAGTGACCTAAACTTAACAATTGTAACGGCAGATCCAACAGGCTTCTTAACGCTGAATCCTGACGGAACAGTAACCTTGGGCGCAAACGCACCTTCAGGAACTTATGAAATTGTTTATCAAATCTGTGAGAAATTGAACCCAACAAATTGTAGTTCAGCTTCAATAAAAGTAACAGTTAATACACCAATTATCAATGCAATTGAAGAAACAACCATAACGGTTATTAACGGAATTGTTGGAGGAAAAACAGAATCATTAGTTACAAACGATACCTTAAACGGATCACCGGTTATTATCGGAACAAATCCTGGAGATGTAAAACTTTCAGCAGTAACACT